>ERZ773010.16-NODE-16-length-126599-cov-44.211215_pt1 | contig 126599 bp, 107 predicted proteins | sample MGYA00580842_ERZ773010 | MGnify/ENA primary metagenome ERZ773010 (study PRJEB29015, sample SAMEA2737982) | human oral metagenome | biome: human oral; feature: human-associated habitat; material: dental | place: China | collected 2107 ... | reverse complement strand
TATACCTTGCATATTCCGCCCGTTTGCTATATATTATGTGGTACTGAACGGATGAACATGCGATTTGTTTCCCAGCGGGACAAATTGATGCTTTTCATTGTATCAGTGCTTCCTCAAGAACGCAACCGCGCGGCGCTGAATACATGCGTCCGCATCCGGCAGGTAGGGAATATGCCGACAAAGGGAGGAAAGGACCGATCCCGCATTGACGAAACTACCACCTAAGAAATTATCATCGAAACCGAAGAAAAGAGTCTGGCCATATGTCGTGCTCGGCACGATTTTCATCTTTGTTCTGGCGGCCATTGCGGGCGCATTTTTCGCCCAGAGCAGTCTGCTCGACCGGGCAAAGACAACGGAACAAAAGGAGGAACTGCTCACCGCAAAGGACAAAGCGACCATCATGATCATGGGCGTGGATGAGCGCAGCGACGATGTCGGGCGCAGCGACACGCTGATGGTCGCGACCATCGACCCGGCGCGCAAGGAGGCTGCGCTTCTCTCCATCCCGCGCGACACACGCGTCGCGATCCCGCGCAACGGCTACGACAAGATCAACGCAGCCTATGCCTACGGCGGCGAGCAGCTGACGCAGCGGACGGTCGAGGATTTCCTCGGCATCCGCATCGATCACTATATCATCGTCAACATCCACGCTTTTCAAAAGATCGTCGACGCCATCGGCGGCATCGATATCGACGTGGAGAAGCGGATGTACTACGAGGATCCGTGGGATGACGACGGGGGACTCATCATCGACCTGCGCCCCGGCATGCAGCATATGGACGGCAAGACCGCCGTCACCTACGTGCGCTACCGTGACGAGGAGGGCGATATCGGCCGCGTCAAGCGCCAGCAGAAATTCATGCGCGCCTGCATGGACGCGGTGACAACGCCCGCCATCCTGCCGCGTCTGCCGGGCATTATCGCAAGCGTCATCGACAGCGTCAAGACGGACCTCAGTGTCCGCCAGATGCTCGAGTTCATCGGCACGCTGAAGGAATCGCAGGCGAAGGGCCTCCGGACCGAGATGGTCCCCGGCCGGCCGCTCTACATCAATGAGATCAGCTACTGGATCCCCGACATGGGCCAGCTGCGCCGCTCGATGGTCGACCTCCTCGGCGTCACTCTCACCGCGAATGAGCGCAGCCGCATGGAACGTGCCGTACGCGAGTACGAGGACTCCATCCCCGCCGATGCGGCCGAGATCCCCGCGGGCGACACCTCCGTCGGACGCGCCGTCAGCTCCGACGAAGCGCGCAGCCGCAGGGACGACAAAGACGGGGACGAGGAGCGCGGCCGCTCGGGCACATCCTCTGAGCGCCGCTCCGGCAGCGACCGCGCGCGGACAGGCGATACGAATGCATCTTCGCCGCCCCGCAGCTCGGGTGCCGGGACATCCTCCGACACGAGCAGGCGGCACGCGAGCACCCGCCAGAACGATGCCCCCGCCGCACAGAGCGGCAGGACGGGCGGTTCCGATGGGGCGCCGACCCGCGGCGGCGGCTCTGCAGGCAAGCAGGAGTGATAGGTTCCTCCTGCCGCCGCCTACACCAGCTTTCCCAAACATTATATATATGGACAGCGCGCACAGCGCCGCCGTCCGACAAAGAGCAGCGGGAAACGCCTGAGCGATTCCCCGGAGAAAGGAAGATTCATCATGGCAAGTAAATTTGACGCAGAGGCACTCGAGCTCCACAAGAGCCATCACGGCAAGCTGGCAACCGTCCCGACCGTGCCCCTCGGCTCGCGCGACGACCTCAGCCGCGCCTACACGCCGGGTGTCGCGGCGCCGTGCCTTGCAATCAAGGAGAAGCCCGAGACCATCTACGACTACACAACGAAGGGCAACATGGTCGCCGTCGTCACGAACGGCACCGCCGTCCTCGGTCTCGGCAACATCGGCGCGGGCGCAGGACTTCCTGTCATGGAGGGCAAATCCATTCTCTTCAAGGGCTTCGCCGGCGTCGACTCCGTTCCCGTCTGCGTGGACAGCCCGAAGGTCGAGGACGTCGTCAAGGTCTGCCAGCTCATCGCGCCGACCTACGGCGGCATCAACCTCGAGGACATCAAGGCGCCGCAGTGCTTTGACATCGAGAACGAGCTGAAGAAGACGCTCGACATCCCCGTCTTCCACGACGACCAGCACGGCACGGCGATTGTCGTTGTCTCTGCCCTGCTCAACGCATACAAGTACCTCGACCGCGACCTGAAGACCGCGAAGATCGTCATCAACGGCGCAGGTGCTGCGGGTCAGGCCATCGCACGCCTCCTCTTCGCCTACGGCGCAAAGACCGTCGTCCTCTGCGACACCACCGGCGCCATCTACGAGGACCGCAAGGAGAACATGAACCCGTACAAGGAGAGCATCGCCAAGGTCTCCAACCTCCAGAAGGAGCACGGCACGCTCGCCGAGGTCGTCAAGGGCAAGGACATCTTCATCGGCGTCTCCGCACCTGGCAGCCTCACACAGGACATGATCCGGACCATGAGCCCCGCGCCCGTCGTCATGGCGATGGCGAACCCCGTGCCCGAGATCCTGCCGGACGAGGCAAAGGCCGCGGGCGCACGCATCGTCTGCACCGGCCGCTCCGATTTCCCGAACCAGGTCAACAACCTGCTCGCCTTCCCGGGCATCTTCCGCGGCGCGCTCGACGTGCGTGCGAAGGAGATCAACGAGGAGATGAAGATCGCTGCTGCCGGCGCCATCGCATCCCTCATCCCGGAGTCTGAGCTCAACGAGACCAACATCATCGCGAGCCCGCTCGATCCGCGCGTTGCTCCGACCGTCGCCGCCGCCGTCGCAAAGGCCGCGCTCGACACCGGCGTCGCACGCCGCACCGACCTCACGCCCGAGGACGTCGCCGCTCATACGCGCGAACTGCTCGGACAGAAGAAGTAAGATCTCTCACCGATACAAACACCCGCCGCCGGAGGAAATTCCTTCGGCGGCGGTTTTTTCCGTGCTCGTCCGCTGGAGTGAGCTACTCCACGTTATCAATTGAATTTTAATGTTATTTCACTTGAACATATATATATATATATATATAATGGTTATGATAAGCTTTGCACGCTTTACTTAAAAAGGAGGTTATTTTATGAATTTTAAAAAATATTATAAATTTTCTATGAGAAAGAAAAATAAAAATTTTCTTTCGGTTGCAGTTGCTAGTTTTGTAGTTTTAGGAACTACGATGGGTGGTCAAGTTGGATATGCTAATGATCAAGAAAAAAATAATGCAGAGAATACAGTTACAAAAGAAGACAACGCTGTAACATCTAAATTAGACGCGTTAGCTGAGTCAAAAGAAAATAATTCTACACAAGAAATTCCAAAAGAATTATTAAAATCTGGCAAGAATATAGCTTTAAACCAAGCTCCAAGTCAAATTTCTAATTTTACTGCTACAATAAAAACTGCTGATGGAAAAGTTTTAATAGCTGGCAGTACTGAACAACTTGTAGGTCAAGGAATAAAGTTAGAAGAAGTACGTATGCGTTTTACAATTACTCAAGATGGGACATTGAAAAATGGAACAGAACTCCGTATTCCACTAGAAGCTATTAATGCTAAATATGGTACTGGTTTTTACGCTAGCTTAAGTTCAGGTACAACAGAACCAGTGGCAGGTGTAGGTACGATTAAACTAGATACTAGACCTGACAATCTTGCATATGTTTTAACAATAAGTCAAGAGTTTGTTGATAGTGTACCAAATGGTACGCAAAAAACTGTAGAGATTGTTCAGCGTTCATCTGGGTATGGGGAGGTGTCAGCAAAATCAAGTTTTAAGGATTTAATTTTGACAATAAATGGAGAAAAGTTTACATTTACTCCAGTTCGTAGACAATTTAAGAAAATAGAAAATAATTTTGCTGTGGGTTCGAGTGCATTTAGTCTTACTGCAAATAGTATAACTATTGCAACAGAAGTAAATGACCCTAATTACTATAATAATATGCTTGAAAGTGATGGGCAAAATCCTGGCGAAACAGGTATTCCTGATGGTGATATTATTAGTATTCATCATATAAAAGCAAATCCTGGTTCAAAGATTATTGATGTGAAAATTGAGAATAACAAAAGATATACATCATCGTTGCCTATTAGTGAAGATGGTCGTTATTTAGTGAAAGGGGATACTATAACTGGTAGGACTATTGAAAGTGATTCAAATCATAAGACCTTAACTCTTCCAGAAACTGCGACTAATGAAGATATTTTCAGGGCATTACACCAGACTGGAAAAAACACCTCAGTTATTATTAAAAAAGGTAATGGTGATTATATATTTGCAATAAATTTAGGAAAAATGAAAGGTCCAGAAGCCACTACCTATCACGATTTTTGGCCAAGTGATGACTATGCCACTAAGGGAGATGAAGTCCAAGAAATTGACAGAACAGAAGAAGTAAATAATAGAGTTGATAAGATTCTAAAGAATACGGTTGCAATACATGGAACAGGTTTAGCAACAAGAATTGTTTTTGCCGATTCGTCTATTAATAATAGTATTTCAACAGATTCGCATAGTTATTCTTATTCTGTAAATGATCAAGGTGTTGGAACTGAAATTTCGAATAATGCTTTGAAAGCACAAACGACACCATCAAATGCTAAATCTACAGGACAACAAAAGATTACAGTTCACCATTTAGACACTGAAGGTAATGAACTTATTACTCAAGATTATGCTTATGGTTATCCAGCAGGTTCACCAATAGCTCCAGCATCACCTAATTTTAATGCTGCAGTTAAAACAATTCCAGGATATAAATTATTGACGACAGCTCCAACTAATCCAATAACTACAGTAAATGGAACTCAGTTGACAACAGCTAAATCAATACCTTTTGCTAATGATGATCAAGTATTTTACTATGTTTATACAGCAAATACTCAAAAAGTTACTTATACTGTAATTGATGAAACTGAACAAAAAACTTTAGAAGATAGAAAACCATTAGTATCGGGAGAATCTAATAGTAAATTACCAAATGACACTCAAGCTAAATATCAAGCTATTATAGATGGATATATGGATAAATATGAGTTAGTTGGTAGCGATGTACTTCCAGCTAAGTTTGATAGTAACGATAATGTTGATCAAAATGTTGTGATTCGTCTTCGCCATAAACAAGAGTCAGTTGTTGAAAATAAAACTGTGACTCAAACTATTCAATACGTTTACGCAGATGGTAGTGAAGCAGCTCCAACTAAAGTAGCGAAACTTGATTTCACAAGAAGTAATAGTAAAGATTTAGTTACTGGTCAGATAGTAGCTAATGGGAACTGGGCGCCTGCTACAAATAGTTTTTCAGAAGTAGCATCACCAAATATTGCTGGATTCACACCAGATAAGGCTAAAATTGATGCTGTAGCTAATGTAACTGCTGATAGTAATGATATCAATGAGAAAGTTATATATACTGCTAAACCAAAACAAAAAGTTCTTTACACAGTTATAGATGATACAGAACAAAAAACATTACGTGATAAAGAAAAATTGGTAGAAGGTGATTCGGATACTGATTTACCAGCATCAGCAACAGCAGATTACAATAATGTTGTCGAATTTTATAAATCAAAAGGATATGAATTAGTATCACAAGAAGCATTACCTAATAAGTTTGATACAGATGATTCAGTAGACCAAGTTGTTACTATCCATTTAAAACATGGAACTGAAAGCAAAGAAGAAACTAAGAAAGTAAGTTTAACTGTTAATTACCACGGCGCTGGTGATAAAACACCGCCAAGCCATGTGGAAGAAGCAACATGGACGCGAACTGTAACTACAGATAAAGTAACAGGATTAGTTACAGATAATGGTACTTGGGCAGCAGACAAAGAAAAATACGCAGAAGTTACATCACCTGTAGTTGAAGGATATACAGCAGATATTTCGGTTGTGGCAGCAGAAACAGTAACTCAAGATAATATCGTTAAAGATGTTAATTATGCAGCAAATCCAAAACAAAAAGTTCTTTACACAGTTATAGATGATACAGAACAAAAAACATTACGTGATAAAGAAAAATTGGTAGAAGGTGATTCAGATACTGATTTACCAGCATCGGCAACAGTGGATTATAATAATGTTGTTGAATTTTATAAATCAAAAGGATACGAATTAGTATCACAAGAAGCATTGCCTAATAAATTTGACGTAGATGCTTCAGTAGATCAAGTTGTTACTATCCATTTAAAACATGGAACTGAAAGCAAAGAAGAAACTAAGAAAGTAAGCTTAACAGTTAATTATCACGGAGCTGGTGATAAAACACCGCCAAGCCATGTGGAAGAAGCAACATGGACTCGTACAGTAATTACAGATAAAGTAACAGGATTAGTTACAGATAATGGTACTTGGGTAGCAAGTAAAGAAAAATACGCAGAAGTTACATCACCTGTAATTGAAGGATATACAGTAGATATTTCGGTTGTAGCAGCAGAAATAGTAACTCAAGATAATATCGTTAAAGATGTTAACTATACTGCTAAACCAGTGAAACCAAACAAACCTGGAGAGGACCCAAATAAACCGGAAAACCCACAAAAACCTGGAGAGGATCCAAACAAACCAGGAGACCCACAAAAACCTCAACCAGATCCATCTAAACAAAAATATAAATTGCCAAATACGGGTATTACAAGTTCTAACTTAGTAACGACTATAGCAGCATTAGGTATTTTAAGTGGAGTAGTATTGTTGAGAAGAAAAAAGAACTTTAAATAATACTTGTAGTTAATTTCATTTATATTTTAGAAAGTATAAATTTAATTAAAGCATGATTTCGTAAAATACGATGTGTTCAAAAAGAATACATCGTATTTTTTATAGATAGTTATAATAAATATTGTCTATTCTCAAATTATCTATATAAAAATAAAAAAACTACTTAATAAAAAAAAACATTGAACTTAAGTTATTTGAGAATAAAAAATATGTTTTTCACTATGTGATATGATATAATAATTCATATATTAAAGAAAAGAGGATTTTCCATGACAAATTTTGATTTTAAAAAATTAGTTGATGCTGATTATTTATTAAAAACTCGTGGTAATGATAATGTTGTCGTGATTGATGCACGTGGTGGTATGCTAGAAGAAGGTGCTTTAATGTATGATAAAGCTACTGTAGTCGATTGGACGGATATAAGCCTGTTAGGTGAGTTTGGAGGAGAAGACCTTGGAAAGCTTCTATCAAAAGATAATTATCAAGAAATTTTTAATATTCTAGGTATAAAAGAAGACACAGAGGTGCTAGTTTATGGTTTTACTATGCCAAATCAAGGATTTGGTGATGAAGCTCGAGTTGTTTATACTTTTAATTATGCGGGTTTTGATAATGTAAAAATCATTGATGGTGGATTTGATAAAGTAGAACAACTAGGACTTAATAAAAACTATAATCCAGAAAATGATAGAATAAATGTTTCAAGCGTAGTTCGTGAAGAAGCTCAAGATAATAAAAAAGCGGTTTTTACTGATGAGTTATTATCTTTAGTAAATAGGGCTAATGTTCAAATTATTGATACAAGGTTAGAAGCAGAATATAACGGCCGAGTTATCTATGGTGAAAATAAAGCAGGACATATTCCAGGTGCTATTTCTATTCCGTTTAATTCATTAGTAGATGAAGATGGATTTATAAAATCAAGAGAAGAGTTAGAAGAATATTTTGTAAGCAAAGGGCTTGATAAAAATAAACTTCAAATTACGTACTGCACTACAGGAGTGCGTGCTTCTTATGTTGCAGTGATTTTAGAAGAGCTAGGTTATAAAGTAAGAAACTATGAACCTTCATTTGCAAGATATGCTAATGTTGGAGAAGTTGAGTAAGATAGAGAAAATTTAAAGGAGATATATTAGAAAATGACAGGTATGACAGGATATTTGTTTTGGGGATTCTTAATAGTTTATGGATTTATTATGTTCCTATTATCCCCAAAGAAAGTTACAGAAGCAGGATTTTTTAGAGGAGATAGTAATAAAGGTGAACGACCAACTGAAATGATGCTTATGTTAAGTATTTTCATAAGTTGGATTTTTGCGAAATCAGTTACTAATGCTGCAAACTTAGGTGCTCAGTATGGTTTTGTTGGTGGTTTGGCATATGCTACATATTGGTTATGTATTCCAATAGCAGGTTTTGCAATTTATCGTTTAAGAAGAAAGTATCAAGCCACAGGATTAGTTAGTTTTTTAAACTCTAACTACGGAAAAGCAGCTTCGGTTGCATTTTCAGCAGCAATTCTTATTCGTTTATTTAATGAAGTTTGGAGTAATACTTCTGTTGTTGGTGGATACTATGGAAAATCAGGAAGTCGTGAGTTTATTATTTCGGCTATTCTATTTACAGTAATTACATTAGGGTATACAGTATTAGGTGGACTTCGTAGTTCGATTGTTACAGATGTAATTCAAGCGATTATTTTTGTATTTTTTGTTGGGTGGGTAATAACTTTAATTTTACCACAACATAATATTAGTGAATTTGTTACGTCTGGTTCTTGGACAATGCAAGCAGGGGTTGATATGTTACTTGTAACAATTCTTCAATTGTTTAGTTATCCATTCCATGATCCGGTACTTACAGATAGAGGATTTATAGCAGAAGAAAAAACAATGCTACGTGCTTTCATCGTATCAGGAATCTTAGGATTTATTTCTATCTTAATATTTAGTTTTATAGGTATTCATGCAAAACTTATCGGTATGGAAGTTAGTAGTAACGTTCCAGCTGCTTTAGGTAAAACATTAGGAGTTGCTGGATATTTTGCGATGATTGTTGTCATGATTTCTGCGGCAGGGTCTACTCTTGACTCTACATTTGCAAGTCTTGGGAAATTAACAGGTAAAGATTTACCAGAAATGGCAGGTAAACCATTAAAAAATCCAAAACTAGTAGCAATTATCTTTATGATAGCTTTTGCGTTTATAGGTAATCTTCCAATGATTATGGGAACTGATATTCTTAAAGCGACTACTATTAGTGGTACAATGGTTATAGGATTAGCACCTATATTTTTACTTCATGGTTTTGTTAAACCGACAAAAGTAGGATTCCATTTAAGTTTTTGGATTGGAATTATTCTTGGAGTATTATTAACAGTTAAGATGATACCAGCATCTTGGGCGATAGGAAGTGGTAAAAGTGCATTACTTCTAGGGGTAAACTTCTATGGATTAATTTTATGTACTCTAGGATATGTTATACCAGGCTTACTCGCTAAAAGGAAATAGTCATGGCTAAAGGAAGAAATTGCTCACTTGATTATATGTTAAACAAGGATTGGGCAAGTAAAACTTTAAAAATAGACAAAGATGTACTTTATATAGTAGGTGGTTTATATGGTAATAATTTCGCACTAGAGCTAATTAATAAAAAAGCTAAAAAAGAAAATGCTCAAATCATTTTTAATGGAGATATGCATTGGTTTGATATAAATAAAGATGACTTTTTGACTATAGAAAACAACTCTATTGAGGGGATTAAGTTATTAGGAAATGTTGAGTATGAATTAATAAATCCAAGAGATAATCTTGGTTGTGGATGTAATTATCCTGAAGACGTGAGTGAAGGCATTGTTGAAAGATCTAATATTATTCATCAAATGATGAAAGATAATCTAGAAAATGACGATATTTTAGAAGAAATAAAACTTCGTTATAAAGTTTTGGCTGTCGACTTTTTAAATAAGAAAGTTGCGATTACTCATGGCGATGAGAAAAGTATGTCTGGATGGCAATGTTCACATAGTTCTTTGCAGAAAAAAGAGCGCCAAGATGAATTGAATACTTGGTTATCGGAGAATAAAGTAGATATATTTGCAACAACTCACACTTGTTTACCAGTGTTATACAGTAATGATAAACATATTGTTGTAAATAATGGAGCGGCAGGTATGGCTAATGTAAAAGGTGCTACATATGGTTTAATAACCAGAATAGCTAAAACACCATCTGAAGATGCGATTGTTTCAGAAAAAATAGATAATATTTATGTAGAGCTGGTCAAAATAGACTTTTCTATTGAGAAATTTTTAGAATGGTTTGAGAGTGTTTGGGATGCTAATTCTCCAGCGAGTATTTCGTATAAAAAACGTATTATACACGGAACATCACTTGAAATTAGTAATATAAAAGTATAAGATAAAGGTATGTTTAATGAATAATAAAAGATATGTTCTTAAACATATCTTTTTCTATTTATGGAGGTAGTAATGTTAAGAAAAGCAACAAGGGATGATAAAAGAGTTTTAGATGGATTAGGGGAGTTTGTTGAATCGCTAGAGCTTGATATATTAAAAGAAGTATCACAAGAGAAATTTTATGAAATTTTAACATATATTTTCGAATCAACAGAAGATAGATTTAGTTATAAATACTGTACAGTATATGAAGAAAACGATGAAATTCTAGGTTTCTCATTTGGGTATAATTATGAAAAATTAGAGGAAATGCGTAGTTTTTGGTTTGATAAAGTAGTTACCATGTTTGAACTTAAAAATGATACTGTAATCTTTGATTACGATGAAATGTTGCCTGGGGAGTATTACCTGGATACACTTTACGTTTTTGAAGAAAATCGAGGACAAGGAATAGGTAATAAATTATTGTCTAAATTTACGATAGAAGAGCATCCTTTAAAAAGTTTAAATGTTGCTCAGAGTAATCATGGAGCGAGAAGACTCTATGAAAGTTATGGTTTTAAAAAAGAATGTGAAATATTTATTGGGCATGAAAATTATGACCATTTGGTTATAAGAAAATAAAGTATTTTATTTAATATAAAGAGCCAGCAAATATCTTAAAATTTTATGTTTAGCATAGTTAAGCTATGTTATAATAGAAAAGAAGTTAAACACATTTTAAAATTTTATAGTTATAGAAAAAAGGAGATAGAAATGGCAGAATTACTAAGAAAAGATCAACAAGTAGAAAATACTTGGGATTTAGAATCTATTTATGCAACTAAAGAAGATTTTTGGAGAGAATTTAAAGAAGTAGAAGAGTTCCTTCCAGAAATTAAAAGTTATCAAGGAAAAGTTAAAGAAGGTGCTAGAGCATTACTAGATGTGTTAAAAACATCAGAAAAATGGGAACAAAAATTAGAACAGTTATTTATCTATGCTCATTGTAAAAATGATCAAGATAGTACGGACGCTGAGTTTAAAGAATTATATTCTAAAACTTATAGATTATATTCTAATTATGTTGCAGAATGGTCATTTTTCACACCAGAATTATTAGCTGTTGATGAAAGCCTAATTAACGGTTATTTAAAAGAATTAGAAGAACTTAGAGAATATGAATTTTTCCTAGAAAAAATTAATAAAAAACGCCCTCATACATTAGATCCAGAACAAGAAAGAATAATTGCGATGGCAGGTGAAGCACTACATGCTAGTGATGAAACTTTTGGAGCGTTAAATAATACAGATGTAGTGTTTGAAGATGTAGAAGATAAAGATGGAAATAAACACACATTAACACACGGAACATATGGAACATATATGGAAAATCCGGATAGGGTGCTTAGAAAAAATACATTTTTCTCTTTATATAGCTATTTTGAAAGACATATAAATACATTAGCGTCTACATTAGCAGGAAATCTAAAAGCTAAAAAATTCTATGCTGACACTCATAAGTATCCCTCAACAAGAAATCATGCTTTATCATCAAATTTAATCCCTGAGGAAGTATATGATAATCTAGTAGAAACAGTTAATAAAAAAATACCAGTTCTTCATAAATATTATAAACTTCATAAAAAAATAAAAGGTCTTGATGAGTTAAGACTTTATGATAGAGCTGTATCTGTTGTTGAAGGGGAACCGATTAAGTTTACATTTGAAGAAGCTCGAGACATAGTTTTAGAAGCTGTTAAACCTATGGGTGAAGATTATGTCAATAGTATGAGAAAAGCATTTACAGAACGTTGGATTGATATTTATCCAAATAAAGGAAAACGTTCTGGTGCATACTCAACAGGTGCATACACTACTAAGCCATTTATTTTATTGAATTTTGATGGTACATTAAATGATGTTTATACGTTAATTCACGAACTTGGACACTCAATGCATTCTTATTATACACGTAAAAATCAACCTGCAGTTTATGGAAGTTATTCTATCTTTGTTGCAGAAGTTGCATCTACATGTAATGAAGCATTATTAACAGAGTATCTTTATAACAAATTTGAAAAAGAAGGTAATAAAGAGGGAATGTTAAGAGTTCTTAATGAGGCACTACATGGTTTTGTCGGAACCGTTTATCGACAAACACAATTTGCTGAGTTTGAGCACTTAATGAATCAGCATGTCCAAAACGGTGGAGCAATTACCGCAGAATTTTTAAATACAGAATACTTTAATTTAGTAAAAAAATATTATGGTGACGCTTTTGAATATGATGAAGAAATTAAGTATGAATGGGCAAGAGTTCCTCATTTCTATTATAATTACTATGTATACCAATATGCAACAGGATATTCAGCAGCACAAGCATTATCACGTTTGATTTTAGCGGATAGCAAAAACGCAAAAATCTATATTGATGAGTTTTTATCAAAAGGAAACTCAGACTATCCGATTAATGTTTTAAGAAATGCAGGAGTAGATATGTCCAAACCAGAGGCAATTGAGCTTGCACTAAATGATTTTGAAGTGAAAATCAAAAAATTTGAAAAGTTATATTTTTCTAAGTAATTTAGAACGTAATTAAAAAAAGAAGCGATTATATTAAATCGCTTCTTTTTTTAGTGTAACTAAAACTAACTCTATTTGATTATTTATTCTAATTGGAAAAGAACTATTTCCAAGGCCTTGAGAAACGACAAGCTTTGTGTTTTCTTTTTCATACACGCCATGTATGTATTTAGGGAAGAAGCCTTGACTTGGAGAAAAAACTCCACCAATAAAAGGAATCTGCCATTGACCACCATGTGCATGTCCAGAAAAGACTAAGTTATATTTTTCTTTAACATAGAAGTCAAATTTTTCCGGTCTATGTGATAGTAAAATGTTGAATTCATTTTTATCAGATAATTTACTAAGAATATTTTGGAAATTTTCACGATGATTAAGTTCATCTTTTGCTTTAAAATAATTATAATCTTCAATTCCAATAAGATTTATTTTATCATTAGTTTTATAGATACTTCTAACTTCGTTATGAAGATAAGAGATATTTAGTCTTTCAAACATATTTTTTAGTTCTTCAAATTCTTTTGGTAGGCGTAGTTCGTGATTACCTGTAACAAAATAACATGGAGCAACAGTCGATAATTGGCTTAGGATATTATAGACAATATCCATATCATTTCTATAGCTGTCTAAAATATCACCAGTAATAACGATAATATCCGGAGAAAATTTACATAGTTTTTCCAAAAAGAATAAGTCACTTATACCAACTTTGTCACAATGGATATCACTAACTTGTGCTATTTTGAAATTATGAAATTCTTCTGGTAAATTTTTAAATTCTAGATTATAGTTTGTTACTTTTAATTGTTTATTATTTTTTATTAAAGCACCTGCAGCTACTATAGGAACAAGTGCAAGAAGTTTATAATTCATTTTCTCACCTTTACTATATAGTCTAATAAACTGATAAAAATATTATAACATATAGCTTAAATTATGTTAAAATAAAAGGTGAGTAATTTAATTAAGAGGACTATAACTTATGATTAAGATTGAGAAAATGGATGATTTCACAAAAAAGAAAAAATATCCTCCAACACCTGCACAGTGGCAAGCTATAGCGTTAACAGGAACAGATGTGTTAGTTGCGGCAGCGGCAGGAAGTGGTAAGACAGAGGTTTTATCAGAAAGAATAGCTCGCAAAGTAGCTTTAGATAGATGGGATATTGACAAACTATTAGTGCTTACATTTACAACGGCGGCAGCTAAAAATATGCTTGTGCGCGTTGAAAATAAAATTACTGAGCGTTTATTAGCTTCTGGTTTGGAAGAAGATAGGTTATTTCTTCGAAAACAAAGTATGCTCATGAATGATGCGTACGTTAGTACTATTGATAGTTTTTGTTTAAATATTTTAAGAAAGTTTTATTATTTAGTAGAAGAAGAAATTACAGGATCGAAGAAATATTTATCTCCTAATTTTAACATTTTGCCTAATAGCAAAAATATGCTTATTAATTCAGCTAATGAAGTTTTAGAACGCTTTGCACGAGAAAATAAGATTATCACTGATGAATTATTTACTATTTTTGGTGACAAGAAAAATATTATAGATTCACTAATCGATACATATTATAAATTGCTAACTATACCAAATTTTGAACAATATTTGCAAGATGATTTCTTGAAAAATAACAATATTTTGTTGCATGATTTTCTACTTAATAACGAGATTGTAATTGATGACTTTAGTGAATTAGTAGAACTAACTACAAAAGAATCTTTAAATACTGCAAGAAAGTTTGCAATTCATGTAAAAAATTTTCTTGTTAAAAAAGATAATGGAAACATTGTAGAAAGATATCTTAGCAAAAGTCTACTTGACGATAATAAAAAAGAAAAAATTAGAAAATACTTTATAGAAAATGATGTAAATATTTCTACAAGTATACTTGAGCAAGAGCAATGTTTAGGTAATATTATTAATTCTTTGGATAATGAATTAAATAAAAATTATAATATATATGATGTAACATTATTAAATAATATATTTAATGATTTAAATAATTACTACAGTATGTTCCAAACAGCTAAAAAATTAGATACTTTTTCAACAGCCTATCAAACAACTCTATTAGAATTACACAATGAGTTTTTAAAAAGAAAAAGAGAACTTAACTTTTTAGATTTTTCAGATTTGAACCATCTTGCAATAAAGGCATTAACTAAAATAGAAAATGGGAAAATAGTGCTTAGCGAAGCGGCAGAGTATTATCGAAATCATTTTTTAGAAATTTATGTTGACGAATATCAAGATAATAATAATCTTCAAGAATATATCCTTAACTTAATAAAAGGAGAAAACATCAAATTCTTTAGAGTAGGGGATGTGAAGCAAGCTATCTATGGTTTTAGGGGATCTAATCCAGACCTTTTTGAAGAAAAATATAATAGTTATAAACAACTGGATATAAAAAATTATGATGCTAATATAGACTACGCTATTTCTGATGAAGCGGAAGGTGTTTGTGTAGTGTTAAAAGAAAATTTCCGAAGCGATGAAAATATTTTAAAAAGTAGCAACTATGTATTTAATCGTCTAATGGGAGGCAAAAATGCCGGAGTAAGTTATGATGAACAGAGTGCACTTTATTATCCAAGCGTTAAAGAAAAGCAAGCAAATGTAATACCAACACAACTGATAAATGGTAAAATAAATTATTTTACAAAAGAAAAGTTAGTTGATAAAAAAGAGTATAGAGCGCAATCAATAGAAAATATAGCTTACGAGATATTAAATGGAGTAAAAAACGGGAAAAACTATAGTGACTATGCCATCTTAGTTCGTAATAGTACAAAAATGACGACATATAAACAAATTTTTTCTAAATATAATATACCATTATTTTTTAAAGAAAAAGTAGGGTTTACGACATCAAATTGTTTTAATTTATTATATAATTTGTTTAGATTTTTAGATAATACAACGCGTGATTCAAGTCTAATTGCTTTGTTGCATAGTGAGATTTTTGACTATAGCAATGATGAATTATTAAATCTATCGTTAAATAATGGTAAAACATTATTTGAAAAACTAGCACTAAGCAATTCTGTTAAAAGCAAAAATACGGTAAATTTGTTGAATAAGTGGCTGGATTTTAGTTTAAACAATTTGTTATCGGATATTTTAGAAAGAATTGTATCAGATATTGATTTTATAAACTATTTAGTAACAATCGATATTAATGATGATGAAGTAGATTATTATGAGAATTTTATAGATCTTGTGCAAGAGTATGAAAATACAGACAATAAGTTAAGTGGTTTTGTACAATATTTGAAAAATATAAAAGATGATGAAGTTTTTGAAACAAAGAAAAGAACTCCAAATAATAGTGTAACATTATCTACGATTCATATTTCTAAAGGGTTAGAATATAAAGAAGTTTTTGTTGCTGATCTTGATACTTCTTTTAATAAAAAAGGTTATAGTGGGGAAGTATTATTTACCGAGAATTTCGGTTTTAGCATTGATATTGATAACTTTATTCAAAAGCACAATATTTCACTTCAGGATAAGGATTATTTCGAGAGCTTATATAAACTTAATAGTATTTTAATAAAATTACGAGAAAGAGAAGAAGAAGTTCGTAATCTTTATGTAGCCTTAACACGTGCAGAAAAGATACTTTATTTAGTTAGTCCGAATGGTATAGAACTTCAAAATGAAAAAGCTGCGGATAAAAGTATATATCAAGCATTATTGGAAGAGGATAATTTTGAAAAAATATTAAATAATGTTTTAAGTAATTATGGAGAATTTCTTTTTGAAAATGAAAAAGAAGCCTATATTACAGAATATTCGCTTGAAGATAAAAAAGAGGAACAACAGAGTATAGACGTAATTTTTGATTTAAAAGATTTCTACAAAAAATTTAAAGAAAAACATCGAAATACAGATAATATCGAAAAATCTGATGTAGTTCAAAATAAAATTTTTCCAGCTAAGACATCTTATAGTTCATTGAAAAAAATAAATAATAATTATGAAATCCATGATTCTAAAACAAAAGAAAAAAATTATCTAAATTTATCTACTTTAAATAAGACATCGGCAAATAAAGCTATTTTAAAGGGGAATGTAATTCATAAGCTTTTTGAAAGAATTATTAATGATATTCGTAATAATATCAAAATTGAAGGTGTTAATAGTTATTTAGACAGTCTAATAAAAACAGGAAATCTATTAACCGACATTAAGGAAAAGAGAATCTTAACTAAAGATGATTATAAGCTTATAGATAATGATATTGATAATGAGAGAATTTCTAATTTTATAACGAATGATTTTATTAATGAAATAAAAATTGCTCAAAATTGTCAAGCAGAAGTAACATTTACGACTATGCAAAAAGCAAGAGATTTGTACAATGATAGTACAAGTGAGTCTGAAGTCATCTTGCAAGGGATAGTAGATTTATTAGTTAGAGAAGATGAAAATAATGCCTTTATCGTAGACTATAAAACGGATAACGTTTTAGGAAAAGATGCAGAGAAAATCTTAATAGAACGTCATAAAGAGCAGTTGAAAATATATAAGGATGCAGTAGAAAATTATTATAATTTAAAAAATGTTAAAACTTATATTTATTCTTATACATTGTCAAAACTAATAGAGGTAGAATAAAGAGTTATATGTTAAACAATAAGGCTTATTTATATTAAGTACAAGGAAATTTAATAGTGGGATATTAATTTTGTAGGTAAATGAATATGCTAACATTGTTACTCTGTACTAAATATGATATAATAGTTGTTAAAACGAAGAGGATTTAATCGGAGGTGAAATGGTGAAATATATAGTATGTAATAGTGAAACAGCGGTTCTAAATAGAATGTATGATGAATTTGAAAAGAATTTAGAGGATGGGGCGGTAATAAGTTTACCGGAGCATATAATCAATACCCAGTTTACTAATAGAATGATTGATGATAATAAAATGGGTAAATATAGTTATAAACATGTTATTATGTTAGGGCAAAGGGAATTTGCAGACATAGACATAGAAGAAAGCTTTGGTTTATATCGTTTTGCTCGACTTGAATTACTGAAAAAACTAGATGTAGATATGAAAAATGTATATTATCCAGAGTGTCTAGATAGTGAAAATAGTGCAGAAGATTTGGAAAAATATAGGGAAGTATTAGAAGAAAATCCAATAGATGTAGCAATTGTTTTTCTAGGTGCAGATGGTGGAATATTAGATTATCGTTATGCAACTGAGAATAATAAAAATATTCATTTGGTAGAATTTTCTGATGAAGAAAGAAACCAACTACGTGCTTCTGGTATGGAAATTAAGGGCAATAAGTTAGTTAGTATAGGATATGAAAATCTTATGGCCGCTAGAAATTTATTTGTTGTAGTTTTAGGGGCAGATAAAAGAAAGTATATAGCTGAACTTTTTGAAGATGAAGATATAGAAAATAAAACAATTTTATCTATACTAAATGAGCACAAAAATCTAATTATTTTTACAGATAAAGAAGCAAGCTATAAATCAGAAGAGGAAGTTAATCGTTTAATAAAACATAGACAAAGACAGCAGGAAGCAAAACTTCGTGCAGAAAAAGAACAAGAAGAGGCTGCGAAAAACGAGGAAAAAGCAGAGGATAGGTAGTAGTTATGAATGATTATCAGAGGATTATAAATTATAATTTTAGTGATGTAGTTCTTGATGACAAGTTAGTAGTGAAATTTAAGATAGAAAAGACATTTAGTGAATCACAATTTATTGGTCTGTTTTCTTGTAAAAGAGGAGAAAGGTTCATTATAAGAACACCGGATACGAAGACAGCTATAATTGGTATAGGGTATGAAACAACATGGTTTTTAGATTCTAATGATTTCTTAACAAGTTTTGATAATAATAGTATTCTGTCTGGATTTGAGGAATTAAAAGCCCAGACAAGTATTTTAGAAATTGACGAACATGATGAGGAATATTTTGGGATATATGGTGGAATTTCTGATGGAAACAATAGAAACAGTCAGGAATGGATAGATTTTAGTGATACCACGTTTGTTGTACCTGGGATATTAGCGGTATTTAAAGAAGAGTATGTTTATATTACGTTGTTCTTTAATATGAGAGAAGAAAAAGATTTTACAAAACTATGGCATGAACGAGTAGAATTTTTAGAAAAACTAGATGAGTATAAAGAACAACCAAATGAACCACATATATCTGTTGTAAGAGATATATATCCTGAAACTTGGCAAGAAAACATAAGAGCCGCTCTTCTTCAGATAGAAAAAGAAGAGTTAAAAAGAATAGTATTATCACGAAAAAACTTAATTTTATTAGAAAATAATACATCACTAGGGGCAATCACAAAATATTTATTAGGGAAAAATAGATACTTTATCGCATTTGAATCGAAAAAAAGTTTATTTATAACTACAAACCCGCTTGTTTCATTAGATTATACAAATATGGAACTAAAAGCACAGTTGTATTTTAAACAAGAGAATTTATTTAATAATAATTTTTCAATTTTGTTTGATGAAGAAGAGATAATAAGAGATTATAGAGATAGTTTTACAGAGAATTTTGAGACTCATTTTGATGTTGTTGCTGACAAGGTTCTTATGGGTAAAAGATTAGATGTCTATTCTGTTTTAAAAGCTAAGATTGAAGATAATCAAAAAGCAATTAAAGCATTAAGTCTATTGTATCCTATTCCACTTATCAAAGGATATCCAGAGGATGTTGCAAGAGAGTTTTTTGAAAAGAATAATAGAATAGGCTACGGATTCTGGTATTCTCCTTTTGGGTATATTACTAACAATATGGATGCGAAATTTTATACTTGTGGAAGTATGATGGTTGCACAGAAAAATATGATTACATTATTTACAAGTATTCTATTATCGAAGGATGATACATATGATAAAGTTGTAGAAAAATCCAATCAGACGGTAAAATCTAATTTAGAGTTGTTTGATCATTAGGAGGAAGTATGAAGTTGAGTACAATGCAAAAGGGTGCGCTATTAACGATATTAGGAGCCACTTGTTGGGGGCTTTCTGGTGTATTAGGGGAGTATTTATTAAATATTTCTAAGGTGGACTCTAAGTGGGTTATTTCAACAAGATTATTTTATTCTGGACTGATATTAGTGCTAATTTTATTTTTTAAAAATAAAGATTCGCTGTTGAAGGTTTTCAGTGACAAAAAAGACATTTTAAGCCTTATGAATTTTTCTTTTTTAGGTTTATTAATATGCCAAGGAACATATTTTTTAGCAATAAAATATACTAATGCAGGAATGGCAACAGTAATTCAATTTACTGGTCCAGTGATGATAATGGTCTACTATTGTTTTGTTAATAAAAGATTACCTATGCTACGCGAGGTTGTCGCAATACTTGCTTCACTTTTTGGGGTTGTTTTAATGGCAACACATTTAGATTTTAGTAAATTAAATATTTCAACACTTGGATTATTTTGGGGAATATTTTCTGCTGTAGGTTTAGCAAGTTATAATATTTCTTCAATACGTTTAACTACTAAATATGGAGTGATGCCTATTATGGCATGGGGACTCTTAATAGCAGGGGTAGTTGTATATGTGGGGACAGGAAGTTTCTATATTCCAGAAAACTTTAGCTTTTTGGATTTTTTATGTATGAGTGGAGTTATTTTAATAGGAACTATAGCCTCGTTTAGTTTATATCTTGAAGGGGTAAGACTAATAGGAGCGGTAATGGGGAGTATTATCGGATGTTTTGAACCGATAGCAGCAATTGTGTTTTCATTTTTACTATTAGGAACAACATTTGGAGCGTTAGATTTATTAGGTGCAATTGCTATTTTATCGGCAGTAGTTGTATTAACTAGAAGATAATAAAATGTATTTAGGGGTAAACATTAACAGTGTTACCCCTCATATAATGTGTAAGTATAAAAGAAAGGATAAATAATGAGTAATCAAAAATTCGATGAAATGTATAAGGGGAATAATACAAAGGAATTAACAGCACTGGCAAAAGAGTTGGGAGTACCTCGTTATTATACCCTTAATAAAAAAGAGTTAGTTTTAGCAATTTTAGAAAAACAATCAGAAAGTGAAGAACATTACTATGCATCGGGGATATTAGATGATATTCATACTGAAAATGGCTTTGGCTTTTTGAGAACAGTTGACTATAAAAAGGGTGAAACAGACATTTATATTTCAGCATCACAAATCCGTCGTTTTGAACTAAAAAAAGGTGATAAAATTACGGGTAAAGTAAGAAAACCTCGTGATGGAGAACGTTATGCTGGACTCCTTCAAGTTGATTTGGTTAATGGTGTGGATGCAGAGGTAGCAAAAGGTCGTTCTCATTTTCAGGCTTTGACACCAATATATCCAAATCAAAAAATAGTTTTGGAAACTACAAAGGAAAAGTTATCAACGCGTTTTGTTGACTTAGTAGCTCCTATAGGATTTGGACAACGTGGATTAATAGTTGCTCCACCTAAGGTTGGGAAAACAACACTATTGAAAGATATAGCAAATGCAATTAGAAAAAATTATCCAGATAAAAAACTAATAATCTTACTTATTGATGAAAGACCAGAAGAAGTTACTGATATGGAACGCTCTGTAAAAGGAGCTGATGTTGTAAGTTCAACCTTTGACGAAACTAGTGAAAACCATATAAAAATGGCAGAATTGGTCATTGAACATGCGAAACGTCGTGTAGAGTTAGGACAAGACGTTATTATTCTTATGGATAGTATTACTCGTCTTGCTCGTGCTTATAATATAGTGGAACCAAGTAGTGGTAAAGTTTTGAGTGGGGGTGTAGATCCATCAAGTCTTCATAAACCAAAAGCATTTTTTGGGGCTGCACGTAATGTAGAAGGTGGAGGAAGCCTAACAATAATAGCCACAGCGCTAATAAATACTGGATCTCGTATGGATGATTTAATTTTTGAGGAGTTTAAAGGTACGGGTAATATGGAAATAGTACTATCTCCAGAACTAGCTGCTAGAAGAATTTATCCAGCTATTGATTTTCTTAAGAGTTCGACACGAAAAGAGGAACTATTGTTAACAGAAGATGAGGTTAAAATTCTTTGGCAAAGTCGTCGTAAGTTAGAAGATGTTAATGAACCTACAATAGGAGTCTTAAATCATTTACGAAAATATAATAGTAATGAAGAATATATATCAGAAATGAAAAAATTTATACGAGAATAATAGGTGCAATTAATATATAAAATTATTATGTATAGTTTAAATATGAAGATTATTAGACAGGAATAATTTGCTGTGCTATAATCTAGTGTATATTTAATTCAGGAGGAAAATTTTGGACACGATTAAATTTTTAATTGATTTTGTATTGCATATAGATAAACATCTAGGTGAACTTATGATTCAACATGGTCCATGGTGGATGTATGGAATAATATTTTTAATAATATTTATAGAAACTGGTTTAGTTTTTATGCCATTCTTACCGGGGGATTCACTTCTTTTTGCTAGTGGGGCACTGTGGGCAGCTACAGGAAATAATATTTTCTTGTTATTACTATTATGTATAAGTGCAGCTGTTATTGGAGATAACTGTAATTATTTTATTGGAAGAAATTTCTCAGAATATTTGAAAGGAAAGGCTTGGTTTAAAAAGCTTGTATCGGATGAAAATATTCAAGATGCTGAGAATTTTGTTACCAGACATGGGGGAAAATCAATATTTTTAGCAAGATTTTTCCCGATTATTCGTACAATTGTTCCATTTATCGTGGGAGCAGGGAAAATGAACTATAAGAAATTTAGAATTATTGATTTCTTTGGAGGTTTATGCTGGTGTACTCTATTTATTACAGTGGGATATTTATTCGGTAATATTGAATTTGTTAAAAAAAATTTCTCATTAGTGGTAATTGCAATAATTTTAATAAGTTTAATTCCATTATTAGTTGGAATTATTAAATCTAAGAAAAAAGCTTAAAGTATAAACGATCTACACGTTGGAAGTAGGTCGTTTTTTAGTTGCTTATAAAATAGGGAAAAGTTATAATTAGCTTATAGGTACTTATACAATATAGGAGAATATAATGAATTTAGGAATTATTGGAGCGGGAATGATAGTAAAAGATTTTTTATCTTTTGCTCATGAATTACCTGAAATAAAGTTAGAAGCAATAGTTGCACGAAATCTAGAAAACTTGAAAAGATTAAGTGATGAATATGAAATAAAGAATATTTATACTAATATTGAAGAATGTTTAGCGAATACTGCTATTGACACAATTTATGTTGCAGTTCCAAATAATCTTCATTACAGTGTAGCTAAGAAAAGCTTAGAAGCGGGAAAGAATGTTATTTGTGAAAAACCATTTACTCTAAATTATGAGGAAGCCGAGGAATTGTTTAGTTTAGCTGATAGTAAAAATTTAATTTTAATTGAAGCGATAACGAATCAGTATCAAGAAAATTATAAAGAAATAAAAAGTAATATTTCCAAAATAGGCAATATTCGTCTAATTGAGTGTAATTATTCACAATTATCTTCACGCTATGCAGCTTTCAAGGAAGGGATAATAGCACCTGTTTTTGATAAGAAACAGGGTGGCGGTGTTTTAGGAGACTTAAACATTTACAATATTCATTTTGTAGTTGGTATTTTTGGAGAACCTCAAAGTTTAGCATATTATCCTAATATAGTTCGAGGTGTGGATACTTCTGGAGTATTAATATTAGAATATAAGGATTTTAAAGCAGTATGTGTTGCAGCTAAAGATACATTTAATAATAGCTATGTTAATATTCAAGGTGATGAAGGAATAATTAAAGTTGATGGCCCTTCTAGTGAAGTATCAAACTATAAAATTTTGTCGGAAGATGGTTTAATTGAAGGAAATAAGAATATTCAGATACATAGAATGTTTTCAGAATTTAAAAAATTTATTGATGTTATTGATAATAAAGATTTTGATTTTTATATAAGGCAAAAAAATCATAGCCTCGCAGTTATGAAAATTCTAGATGAAGCAAGAAAAGTATTATGAAAAGAATAAATATAGAAAAATATAGGTTATCTGAAGACATACTTATAAACTTTGGTTTCCAATTTGAAGATAATATACTAGTCTTCAAAAGAAATATCCTAAATGATGTGTTTAGAATGGAAATAAAATTAATAAGTACAGATTTTGAAATAGAGGTTTATGATTTAGATTTTAATGAAGTATATTCATTATTTAGTGTTGATAGTGCTAGTGGAGAAATAGTAACAGCAATTAGAGAAGAAGTAAAGGATGTATTGGAAAAAATTCTTTGTTTAGAAAGTGTCATATACGAAGATGTTTTGCGTTATGTAAAAGAACGATATAATAGTACTATAGTAAAACCATTTAAAACGAATCCAGATATAAAAGCATTAGTTACCACCAAAAATAAGTGGTATGCTCTGTTTTTAGATGTAGAATATAGTAAACTGCAAAAAGATAGTCTTGTAGATTCGAAGGTTAAAATAATTAATTTAAAACATTTATCTAGTGAAATTTCTACTGTAATAAATAATAGAAATATTTTTCCGTCATATCATATGAATAAAAATCATTGGATAAGTGTTGTTTTAGACAATAATATAGATATAGAATATGTAAAAGAATTAATTGAGCTAAGTTATAATTTGGTAAACAATAAATAAAAAATCTAACCTAAGTTATTTCAGGTTAGATTTTTTATATTGTATAACGGCAAGTATAAGTAATATTACTTGTATAACTACAGTAGCATAAACAAATGGGAGAAAAATTCCCCCAAGGGCCCCAGATATAATATAAAATATAAGGGTTACTATCATTAATATTCTAGAATTAGCGTTTTTAAATGAACAAATAATATTTAAAATAACTGCTAATGAAAAAGCTGAAAGATGTGGTAGCATAAAAGCAAGTAGCATACCTAAACCAGAATGATCATCTGTATTATTTAGCGAAAATATAAAAAAATATGATAAAAGTGCCATATAAGCTAGTGATATAATTAGAGAAGTTCTAGAAAGAATCAGTGATGTTTCCCTTTTATTCATATTAAATCCATCCTTTCTCAGTTGCTTTTTTAACAGCTTCAGTCCTATTTTTACAATTCAGTTTAGTTAGAATATTAGAGATATAATTTCTTGTTGTACCTTCTGATAAAAATAATTCTGCTGCTATCTCTTTATTAGACAACCCATGTTTAACTTTTTCTAGTAACAAAGTTTCTTGTTTAGATAGTGGATTATGATTCATAAAGATATTCTCCATAAGTTCTGGTGAATATTCTTTATGCCCAGCTAAAACATTTTCAATTGTGTTCATAAGTTCTTCTATTGAACGGTCTTTTAATACGTATGCATCAACATTACTTTTAATCGCACGTTCAAAATAACCAATTCTTTTAAACGTAGTAACTATAACAACTTTTGTATCAATATTTTTTTCTCTTATAAATTCTAATGTATCTAAACCAGTGGCTTCTGGCATTTCTATATCCAAGATAGCGACATCGATACTATGTTTTAATATTAAATCCATTGCAATTTTACCGTTTTCAGCTTGGAAGACTTCATCAACTTTTTCTTCCATCAAAAGGAGCTTAGCCATTGCATCTCTTAACATGCTTTGGTCTTCAGCGATAAGTAATTTCATAAATACGACCCCTTATCAATTTTTTATTATTGTAATTTTTATAGTAGTGGGCTTTTTAGAAGAAATAATGTTTACTTTACCATTAACAGCTTTTAAACGTTCTTTTATTGATTTTAATTCTTCACCATTTATTTTTTCAAAACCACAACCATTATCAGAGAAAAGTAAAGAATATTGTTCTTTATCTTCATTAATAATTATATCACATTCTGTAGCATTACTATGTTTGATAACATTATTAGCCAGTTCTTTTGATATCATAGTAAGAGTCCATTCTTGTACAGTAGTAGGCTTACTAAAGATATTGTTTTTAACATTTATTTGTATATTACTCATTGTCATAATATCTTGAATTATATGCAGTTCTTCTTCAATACTGCGTTGTTTTAACTTATTAATTATCTCACGAGTGTTATTCATTGACTCCTTACTAATTTTACTAATCTCACTAAGTTCTTGTTTTGCAGCTTCAATATTATTTTTTTCTAAATATTTTTCAGCTAGTTCCGCCTTTAATTTCAGCATAACAAAGGTATGGCCGATACTATCATGAAGATCTTGGCCGATTCGATTGCGTTCATTTTCGGCAAGTAGAATATTTATGTGTTCATTACGTTTATTACGTTCTTCTTTTAATAGTTCTTTTTCATAGTTTCGTTTTTGTAAGAAATACGAGGCTAAACAAAGAAAATAGAAGAAAAACATAATTACCTTATCTGCTATATTGAAAGATGCTAATGATATATGAATCATTAAGTAGTTTATAGTCCCTAAAAAACTAATAGTTCTATATGTAGTATAATTATCGTGAAAACGCCAGATTAGCAGGCTACTTAAGTAAAAAGAATATAGCATATTCATAGGATGGATAGTAATTGTCATATAAATCACATAAAATACTAGATAACTCCATTGAGCAAAGATTATATATTTATTTTTCGTATATAGAATAACTATATAATCTATTACTGCAATAATTGTAAAATACAAAACATAAAATGGATAAGTTCCAGTTATAGTATATATGAACGGGAAAATAAAAAATACTAGTGATATATAAAATGGGAAGTTTTCTTTTAACATTATTGCTAATATTTTTTTCATTTCTAACTCCTTTTGGTAAATTCTATTATAATAATATCATAAAGACAAAGGTGTGTGAATAAATAATCACACACCTTTAGTTTATTTAATTTCGATTTTACGCTTGATAATTAAAGTAAGAATAGTAAAACCAATTCCGTATGCTAGTAAAATGCCAAGTGAAGTGAAAGAAAATACTTGTTCTTTTAAATATTTATTAACAAATTCTAATAAGTGGTATGTTGGAGTTACTTTAGAAATATTTTGTAGCCATTCAGGGAAAAGATAAGTAGGCCACCATAATCCCCCAAGCATAGCCAGACCTAGATATAAGATATTAGCAAAAAGGCTTAATTTTTCAACTGATTTAATAAGACTTAGTAATACCCCAATTCCTAAAAATGTTATACATCCAACAACCATTAAAACACCAGCCATAATCCATTCACGAGCACTCATATTAACATCTCGTAAGAAATGACCAACAACGAATACTACAACTACAGCTATAATAAAAGTAAAAATAATACGAATAAAACGTGCAATATAGTACTCAGATAATTTTATCGGTGAATTATTTATTAGATGTAGATAGTTATTTGTTTCATCTTCACGAATTGACAATGGTAGTGAAAATAATGCAAAGCTAATGCTACTAAATGCAGTCATAGAAATTAACATATCTTTTATAACACGTGCTTGTATCTCAGCATTATCAAATTGTTGCATTCCAGAGAATAGAACAAAGAAGATAACAGGAAAACCTAATCCCATAGCAAAATTCGAAAGTGCCCTTTTTGTAAATATAAATTCCATTTTTAATAATGTAGTAAGATTTTTCATGTTTTTTTACCCCTTAGTTTTCTTTCGTTGTAGCAAAAACGCTATCTAGTAGAGTTCTGTTTTGAATCTCTAAATCTTTTAATGTACAACCGGCTGCTTGTAATAATGTCCAAATTTCTTCTGGTTTTTTTGTAAGGAAGTTGAAGCTATCATGTTTTACTTCCAGATTATAGACATTTTCATTATCTTTTAATACTTCAAGATATTGGAGAGGTAAAGTAAAGAATTTCTCTACTTCTTCAGCGCGCATAGCATGAGGAGTTGTATCACGAATTAACTCGCCTTTATGTAAAACCAATATTCTATCTGCGGTATGCTCTACTTCTTCTATGTAGTGAGAAGAATAAATAATAGTTAATCCATTGTTTTTTAATTTGTTAACTATTTCCCAAAAACGAATACGAGTAGAAGTATCCATACCAGCTGTTGGTTCGTCTAGGAAAATAATTTTTGGTTTCCCTATTAAAGTAAGTGCAAAAGAAAGTAATCTTCTTTGACCACCAGATAATTTTGAAGCTAATGTATCTTTTTGTTTATCATCAAATCTAAGTATGTTGTCAATTTCTTGATCAGTTAAGTGATCTGTATAAAGCTTTTGAACAAAACTTATTAGTTCATTGACTTTCAATTTTTCTGGAACAGCATTTTCTTGTGATAAAACATTAACATAGTTTTTTAATGTTCGATCAGTTGGTTTCAAATCATTAACTTTTATATCTCCTGAAGTTATAAACTTAGCACCAAGAAGACAATTCATAAGAGTAGTTTTACCAGCTCCATTAGGCCCGATAAGAGCTACGCATTCACCTTCTGATATATCAAATGAAACATCTTTTAAAATATATTTATCCTTTATGACTTTACTTATATTTTTTGCAGTAATAATTTTTTTACTTATCATATTAACCACCTCTTTTGTTGTTACTTATATTATATCGAGAAATAAATAATTTATTTAGTAAGCTCTGTCATATAGGAATATGACAAATGTCATAAATAAAAACCGATGACTTTAGATAGTCGCCAGTTTGCGATTTATTTTAAGTCTTCTATATTCAAATAATTAGTACGGGGTTTATTTATTAGAGAAAAAATAATTTTTTCTGAAACCTTTGAAACAGGTAAGGGATAGACATTTTTGAAAAATGAAATATTTAGTGTTGAAAAGATTTTTATGGGTAAAACATTAAAGTAAGATGTCGGTCTACTAGCTCCATACATTAGCCCAGGACGGACTATAAGATAATTTAATGATGAAGACTTAACGAATTCTTCAGCTTGCTTTTTACTGTTGAAGTAATCTTTAAATCCACCATTTGCAGAGATGTAAACCAGTTTGTTAATGTTGAACTTGGTACAAAGTTCAATGGACTTTGCTACACTTTGTGTATTTAATCTATCATACATATTTTTGTTCTTTATAGTACCGACTAAATGAATAGCAATATCAAATTTCTTTTCTATATTGATCTTATCTATATTAAAAATATCTGCTTGAATCCAGTTAATACCATATAGCTCGGAATTTTTTATTTTATTTCGAGATAAATAACTGACATTTATACCTTTTTCTAAAGCCTTTTTAATAAGAGATTCTCCTAAAAAACCATTTCCTCCAATTAGTAAAATATTCATATTTCACCTCATATATTAACTATAATTGAGTTTATTTGTGTAAAATAATATCATAAATGAATTTTAAAGTAAATATATTTAAACAAATTATGAAAAATGATATAATAAAGACAATTTATAAAGGAAGGAGAAATTTTATGAAAATAGGTTTAGTTTTAGAAGGTGGCGCGATGCGTGGATTATTTACCGCTGGGGTACTCGATATCTTTTTAGATAATAATGTAGAAGTAACAGATGTAGTAGGGGTTTCAGCAGGGACATTATTTGGAGTTAATTACGTCTCGAAACAAAGAGGGCGCGCTTTGCGTTATAATTTGAAATATATAAATGATAAACGCTATATGAATGTAAAGAGTTGGTTAAAAACAGGGAATTTAATAAATAAAGATTTTACATATTATAAATTGCCATTTCAACTTGATGTTTTTGATAATAAAACTTTTAAAGAATCACCTATAAACTTTTTTGCAACGGTGACTAATATAGAAACAGGAGAAGCAGAGTTTGTAAAAATAGAAGATGCTTATAAGCAAATGGAAACTTTACGTGCTACTTCTGCGTTACCGTTTATTTCAGAGATAATAGAAGTAGGTGATAAGAAATATTTAGATGGCGGTATTTCTAATAGTATCCCAGTTGATTTTTTTGAAAAGCAAGATTTTGACAAGGTAATAGTTATTTTGACACGCCCAATAACATATAGAAAAGAAAAAACAACGGGTATTCAATACAAAATGTTTTATAAAAAATACCCAAAATTAGTAGAAAAACTAGAGAATAGATATAAAGAATATAATGATACAGCTGATAAAATAGTTGAATTGGAAAAAGAAGGCAAGCTTTTTGTAATTCGACCAAGTGAAGATATTACAATTAAACGTTTAGAAAAAGATGTAGAGAAGTTACAAAAAGTTTATGATTTAGGTCTAAAAGATGGAAACAATATTATAGAAGAGCTAAAACGATATTTAGAGAAATAGTAAGGATAACAACTATGAACACAGAGTCAAATAAAATAAACTTAGATAATTATAAAAAGAAAGATATTGAAGAATTAAGGAGTATATTATCACCAATAGAATATCATGTAACTATGGAAGATGGAACAGAAAGTCCTTATACAGGAAAATACTGGGATAGTTTTGAAGAGGGGATATATGTAGATGTAACGACAGGGGAACCATTATTCTCATCAAAAGATAAGTTTAAATCTAATTGTGGCTGGCCGAGCTTTTCCAAACCAATAGAAAAAGAGGTAACGCAATACTACAAGGATACCTCTCATCTTATGGAAAGGATTGAGGTAAGAAGTAGAGTGGGTGATTCTCATTTGGGGCATGTTTTTCCAGATGGACCAGAAGAATTAGGTGGATTAAGATATTGTATAAATAGCGCTGCATTAAAATTTATAAAAAAAGAGGATATGGAAAAAGAAGGATATGGTTATTTATTAAATATTTTTTAAATAATACTAGATAAACCGTAAAACAGGAGATAATTGACAATTACTATCAATTATCTCCTGTTTCAAATAGATTTAGTACCAAAAATTTAATGTAATATAATAAATGTGTTATATACGATGTCAAAAAAATAACAACAGTATGATAACAGTTTTATTTATTTATTAAAAAATACTTAAAAATCAGAACAGTTGATGTAAGAGTTTTCATCTCACTTACAAAAGAATTTGCAATAATTTCAACTAATATTTTACTATATATAGGCTAATTTATTTTAAAAAAATATAAAGTGTATTAGTACTAACGTTCACAAAATATACACATTTTAACATAGAATAGTGTTGTAACAGAAATAGTGTTAAGGTACACTAAAAGTGTAACAAATAGTTTAATTAATAAATTTATTTTTCACACTATATTATAAAAATTTAAGGAGTGACATAAATATGACAACAGTTGCAGAAAAAAAAGCATTCGTTGGTGGAAAATGGCAAACAGAAGTGGATTTAGTAGATTTTATCAAATCTAACTACACAGAGTACAGAGGGGATTCTTCGTTCTTAGCTGGACCTACTGAAAACACTAAAGTTTTAGTAGAAAAATTCAATGAGTTAATGCGTCAAGAACGCTTAGCTGGTGGAACATTAGATATGGATACTAGCATTCCTTCAACTATCCTTTCACACGGAGTAGGATACATCGATAAAGATCGTGAAAAAATCGTTGGGTTACAAACTGACAAACCATTAAAACGTGCTTTAATGACTTTTGGTGGTATTAACATGGCTGTAAACAGCTGTAAAGCATACGGATATGAAGTAGATGAAGAAGTTATCAAAATCTTTACTGACTACCGTAAAACTCACAACCAAGGTGTATTCGACGCTTATACTCCAGAAATGCGTCTAGTAAGAAAATCTGGTGTTATCACTGGACTTCCTGATGCATACGGACGTGGACGTATCATCGGTGACTACCGTCGTGTAGCTTTATACGGGGTAGATCAACTTATTGCTTGGAAAAAAGATGATTTAAGTAAAATCGGCGCAGATGGAGTTATGACTGAACATGTTATCCGTGATCGTGAAGAAGTTAGTGAACAAATTCGCGCTTTAGGTGAATTAAAAGAAATGGCGAAAATCTATGGTTTTGATATTTCAGGACCAGCTACTAATGCTAAAGAAGCTGTTCAATGGTTATACTTCGGATACTTAGCAGCTATTAAACAACAAAATGGTGCTGCAATGTCTATCGGTAACATCGCTACATTCTTAGATATCTATATCGAAAGAGATTTACAAGATGGAACAATCACTGAATCTGAAGCACAAGAATTAATCGATCACTTAGTTCTAAAACTACGTTGCGTTAAATTCGCTCGTACTCCAGATTACAACCAATTATTCTCTGGTGACCCAATCTGGGCTACATTGATCGTAGGAGAAATGTTAGATGCTGAAAAATCATTAGTAACAAAAACAGACTTCCGTTTCATCCATACTTTAGATAACATGGGTAACTCTCCAGAACCAAACTTAACAATCCTTTGGTCAACTAAATTACCTACAGGATTCAAAGATTACTGTTCTGAATCTTCAATCAACCACAGTGCAATTCAATACGAAAGTGATGAATTATTAGCAGATTTCTTAGGAACTTGTGATAAATCTATCGCATGTTGCGTAAGTGGTATGACTACTGGTAAAGATATGCAATTCTTTGGAGCTCGTGCTAACCTAGCTAAAGCATTATTATACACAATCAATGGTGGACGCGATGAGTTATCTGGTGTTCAAGTAGGTCCAAAAACTGAACCAATCCGTGGCGTATTAAACTACGATGAAGTATGGGCTAAATTCGATGTATTCATGGAATGGTTATGTAAACTATACATCAATACATTAAACGTAATCCACTACATGCATGATAAATACTCTTACGAAAGCTTAGAAATGGCATTACACGACACTAAAGTAAGAAGATTCATGGCAACAGGTATCGCTGGATTCTCAGTAGCAGTAGACAGCTTATCAGCTATTAAATATGCTAAAGTTACACCAATCGAAGATGAAACTGGATTAGCAGTAGATTACAAAATTGAAGGTGAATTCCCAACATTTGGTAACAACGATGATCGTGCAGACGAAATCGCCGTTGAGTTACTAAAAGTGTTTATGACTAAACTTAGAAAACACGAAACTTACCGTGCAGATGAAACTACAACTTCTATCTTAACTATTACTTCAAACGTAGTATACGGTAAGAAAACTGGTAACACTCCAGACGGACGTCGTGCAGGAGAACCATTCTCTCCAGGAGCTAACCCAATGAACGGACGTGACCAAAGTGGAGCATTAGCTTGCTTAAGCTCAGTAGCTAAATTACCATACGAATACAGCCGTGATGGAATCAGCTTAACAGCAGCATTCACACCAAATTCATTAGGTAAAACTAAACAAGACCAAATCAAAAACTTAACAGCTATGATGGATGGATACTTCAAACAAGGTGGTTACCACTTAAATACTAACGTATTCAACAAAGAAACTTTACTTAAAGTTATTGAATCACCAGAAGATTATCCAAACTTTACAATTCGTGTATCAGGATACGCTGTACGTCTAATCAGTTTAACTCCAGAACAACAACGTGACGTACTTAGCCGTACAATGCACCAATTCATGTAATAAAAAATAAAAGGAGGGGGCTTTTTAGCCCCCGATTTTTAGTTGAAAGAGTATTTTATTATTTTTAAAAATATAGTATAATACTTATAGAGATATAAGGAGGGAGCCGTGTATGGAAACTACAAAAGAAAATTTAAAAACTACAGTAGAAAATACAGAACTTACAGCAAATATTCATTCTGTTGAATCATTTGGAAATGTTGATGGTCCTGGGATAAGATATGTAGTGTTTTTCCAAGGATGTATGTTAAGATGTAAATACTGTCATAATCCAGATACTTGGAAGATGCACAATCCTGATGCTAAGGTGATGACTGTAGATCAACTTACAAAAGAAATAGTAAAATATAGAAATTTCTTCGAAGCTAGTGAAGGCGGTGGAGTGACAGTAAGTGGTGGAGAGTCACTTTTACAACTGGATTTTGTTTTAGAATTATTTAGAAGATTAAAAAAATTAGGAATCAATACTTGTGTTGATACATGTGGTGGATTTTATGTTAATACCCCAACAATGAATGAAAAGATTTTAGAATTGATATCATTAACAGATTTATTTCTAATGGATCTTAAACATATTGATAATGAACAACACATTCGCTTGACTAAAAGAACAAATAAAAATATTCTTCAATTTGCTAGATTTTTAAGTGATAATGGAGCAAAAATGTGGATAAGACATGTTCTTGTTCCAAAATGGACGGATGATGACTATTATTTACAAAAACTTCGTGAGTATATAGATACACTTGATGGGGTAGAAAGAGTAGAAGTACTGCCTTATCATGATATGGCAAAATTCAAGTATAAAGAATTAGGAATTGAATACGAATTAAATGATATCAATCCACCAACAAAAGATAGAATAAAAAATGCTATAAAAATATTAGGTGCACGAGACGATGTTAATTAAAATATAAGCCCAAATGACAGTTTTTCATTTGTCATTTGGGCTTGTTTTTTAAAAAATATTATGCTGTTAAGCTCAGATCATATTCTGAATTTAACAGCATAAGTTATTTATTTAGCAATTACTATTTAGTTCCTTCTAACATAGATTTTAGATATGCTTCTACATCTTTATTACTTGATTTAACATTGTATTCTTCAAATAATTTTTTAAGTGCTTTACTTACTACAGTAGAATCTTTTTTAACTGCTTCTTCTGCTGCTTTTTCAGCAAGTGTTGCTTTCATTTCATCGAAAGTAGCGTCTTTTTCATCTAATACTTTAATGATGTGGTATCCAAATGAAGTTTTTACAACGTCAGATACTTTATCTTTAGTAAGTGCATATGCAGCTTCTTTAAATTCTTTAACGAATGAATTATCTTCTTTAGAAGACCAACCTAAATCTCCACCATTAGAAGCATTAGCAGTATCATTAGAGTTTTCTTTTGCTAGAGTAGCAAAATCTTCTCCATCCTTAATTTTTTTATGTAGTTCTTCAGCTTTTTTCTTAGCATCTTCATCACTTAATCCATTAGGATTAGAGTCACTTTTAACACTTATAAGAATATGCGCTAAATGGTATTGGTGTTTATTTTTTTCGTAGCTTTCTTTTAATTTATCTTCGTTAGTTCCAGTATAGTCGTTTATTAAAAGAGTTTGAGCAGCTTTAACTTTAAGACCGTCTTTATATTTATCTAAAGTAAATCCTTGTTGTTTTAAAAGTTGTTCAAATTTTTCTTTTCCACCATATTGTGTTTGAGCTTTTTGAAGTTGCTCTTCAATAGCTTTTTCATCAATTTTTCCTTTATATTTATCTAAAAGAACTTTTTGAATCATCATACTAGTAGCTGTTTTAGAAAGTTGGCTAGCTCCTATGCTTTCCACGATATCCTTTTCTGTTACATCTCCTGCTTTACTAGAGATATATTTTGTACCTCCAGAGCATCCTGCTAATCCTATAACCGATACACTAAGTGCTACAGGTAAAATAGCTTTTTTAAACTTGTTCATTAATTATTATCCTCCTAATTGTAACTATGTATAAATATACCATATTTTTTATTATAAAACAACTAAAGAATAGGCGAGATAAGTCGTGCAAAAGCTTCTTTAATTCTAATTATTAAACTACGTTGTTGATATTTAGAATAAGATACTAAAGTTGATTTTTTGACATCTTCTAAAAATATTTTTCTAAATGCTTTTGTAGTTTTGTAATCATACATAAAGGCATTTAACTCGAAATTCAATTTAAAGCTTCTATAGTCAAAATTTGCACTACCTAAACTTGTAACTTCATCGTCAATGATAATCATTTTTGTGTGTATAAAACCATTTTCGTAGATATATGTTTTTGCACCAAGAGAAGCTAGTTCTCCAATAAACGAATAGGTTGCCCAATATACAAACATATGGTCAGGTTTATTTGGTACCATTATTCTGACATCAATTCCTGATAGGATGGCCATTTTTAGAGCATCAACGACACTTTCATCAGGAATAAAATATGGTGATTGAATATAAATATATTTCTTTGCACGAGAAATCATATGTAAATAACCATACTTTATTTTTTCAAGTTTACTATCAGGTCCACTAGCAACCATTTGAGTTGGAAGGTAATTATCAACAGGGATAGCAGCGTGATCTTCCTCTAGTTTGATTTGTTCCGTTTTTTTAGAAGATTGAGAGTTCCAATCGTCAATAAAACGAAATTCTAAAGAAACAACTGCTTCTCCTTCGATACGAAGATGTGTATCACGCCAATAACCAAATTTTTTATCTAACCCTAGGTATTCATCACCAACATTAAAACCTCCGGTATAAGCAATCTCTCCATCAATAACCACTATCTTTCTATGATTTCTGTAGTTCATACGAAAATTTATAAGTGGTAGCTTAGATTTGAAAAAACTTTTTATTTTTGCGTTATTTTTTGTTAGTTTTCTAAGTGAGGAAATGCTTAACTTTCTTGAACCGATGTCATCGTATAAAATATATACTTTTACACCTTCTTTTAATTTCTGTTCAAGTAAATTAAATAATTGCCTTCCAATACCATCTTTTTTAAGAATATAGTATTGAATATAGATATAATCTTTTGCTTTTTTTATATCTTTGAATAATAATTCAAATTTTTCTTTTCCATCTGTAATAATTTTGATTTTATTTTTTTTAGATAAGAAAGCTTTATCTGTTTCGTAATTTAACTCTATTAAATTTCTATACTTATAAATAATTTGTTCTTCCTTTGAAATTTCGTATGGAGCAGCTTGTTTTAATAAACTTTCCTGATACGAGATTTTCTCTTCATCAGTAAAAGGGAAGATTTTTTCTCTATAAATAGGCCTTCCTAGCATTAAATAAAGGATAAAACCTAAGTAAGGTATTAAGAATAAAACTAAAATCCAAGCCCAAGAAGAACGGGTAGTTTGATATTCTAAAAAAACTATAGAGAATGCTAGTAATGTATTTATAATTAGAAATATTGTTAATAAAATATCAATATCTAAACGAATATCGCTAAATAATGTTGTCATATAATCTAAAATATATGTAAAATTTATATTGAAAATATTTAAATTTGTATAATTCATAATATAACACTCCTAGTTAAATACTACCTTAAAATACATAAAAAGTCCAGATAATAATTGTATAGATAATATAAAAGATTATATGATTATTGAAATATATGTCGATAGACTAAGAACCATAACTAAATTAATAATAAAGTAATAATTAAAAAACTTTTAGTAATTTTGTATTATGAGTTGAATTTTTGCCGATTTATATTATAATGGAATAGAGAAGAAAAAAGGAGAATATCATGCCTAATAATATTTTAGAAGAATTAAAAACTAAATTTGAAGATTTTGCGAGTGAACTAGAAAATATTGAACCTGAAAAGGTTGATTTAACTCAAATTGACAGATTAATTGCTTTAGTAGAAGAATTAGATAACGAAATTAAAACTATAAAATAAAAATTATAAGCTGAGGTAGGAGTAGTTCACTTCTCTTCAGCTTATCTTTATGAAGAGGTTAAAATGAAAAAGAAAAATAGTGATAAAAAATTAAATGTCCTTTTAACGATTAAAAAAATTGGTATTAATGGTGAAGGAATAGGTTATTACAAAAAGAAAATTACATTTGTAAAAGGTGCTCTTCCAGATGAGGTGATTGTTTGTGAAATTATGGAAGAAACCCCAAAATACATTATAGGAAAATTAGTTAAAGTAAAAGAGCCAAGTCCATATAGAGTAGCGGTAAAAAAAGAATACGCAGAAAGTGGAGCATATGGGTTAGCTCATGTTAGTTACGAAAAGCAACTAGAGTATAAACGTAATATTTTATTAGACGCTTTTGATAAATATTATAAATTACCAAAACCAGATAAATTGGTTCTAAAAACTTTAGCATCGCCTATGACAGAACATTATCGTAATAAAAATCAGTTTCCTCTTGCTGTTCGTAATGGCCGTGTAATTGCGGGCTTGTATAAAGAAGGAAGTAATGATCTTGTAGAAATAAATGAGGATATTGCTTTGCATGAAAATGGTAATAAGATTACTAGTCTTGCTAAAAAATGTTTAGGAAAATATAAAGTAGAAATTTCTACAAATAAAAAGACTTATGGCGTAAAATATATTTCAACTCGCACTTCATTTTATAATGGAGATGTTCAGCTAACATTTGTAGCTAATACGGATAAAATTAAAAATTTAGATAAAGTTGTTAATGAGATTAAACGTGAAGCTATAGTTAAGAGTATAGTGCTGAATGTAACGAATGATAACGATCATCTAGTAATGGGTAGTGAAAACATAACTTTATATGGCTCGGATTATATTGTTGAAAAAATTGGTGATACTAAATATGAATTATCAGCTAAATCATTTTTCCAACTTAATCCAGGAGCGACAAAAAAACTTTATGATAAAGTTGTAGAATTTGCTGATTTGAGAGAAACGAATATAGTTCTTGATGCTTTTTGCGGTGTGGGGACAATTGGCCAATATGTGAGTCGTAAATGTCATGAAGTATATGGTGTAGATATAGTAGAAGATGCTATAAAAGATGCAAATAATAATGTTAAGTTAAATAATTTAACTAATTGTACATATGTAGCAGGAGATGCTAACAAAATTGTACCTCGTTGGAAGAAAAAAGGAATTAATTTTGATGTTGCAATAGTTGATCCACCAAGAACAGGATTAGGTTATCTAGCAAAAAATTTATTAGATGTAGATGCGAAGAAAATAGTTTATGTTAGCTGTAATCCATCAACGTTGGCTAGAGATTTAAAAGTACTTACTAGAAAATACAAAATTAGACGTATTCAACCGATAGATATGTTCCCTGGAACAGCGGCTGTGGAGGCGGTAGTGGAATTAATTAGGAAGTAATATCTAGGTTTAGTGGGAGGGAGAAACCAATGAAAAAGATAAAGAGGTCAATATTGGGAATTGGGTCATTTTATGTATGGAGTTGTTTAATTATAAGATTTTTATCAATATATGTATCTAAAAAAAGAAATCTAAATTTTGGGAATTAGTGAATCGGAATTGATGGTATATTATCTATTTTAATTAGGAGTAACATTATGGATATAGGCTGTATTGTACAAAAAATGGTAAAGCTGTTAAAAGATAGTATTCTTTTGACTAAAGTGATTTATTCTGTTTTAGGGAATCCAATATATTCTGTATTTTTCTTTGTTTTTACAGGAATGTTATTGATAGAAGCTAGTCTTTGGGTACTCGTACTTCCTATATTATATTGGCTCTATATGACAATTCTCTTAAAACTTACAGAGAAAAAGTGCATGAAAGAGGCTTTTGGACAAGAGTATATTGTATTTGTATGAATAGAATTTCTATGTATTTTCTTTAGGAATAATATGATGTAGAGGGGATGAATAATTTTGGATAGAGAGTTTGAACAATTAAAAAAAGATATAATGTTAGATGTTGATAATAAAGTATATTCGGATAGAGGGATTGAACCATTATTTTCTGCGCCTAGAACAGCTAAAATATTGATAATAGGTCAAGCACCAGGAATAAAGGCACAGGAAAGTAGAATATTTTTTAATGATAAAAGTGGAGTAAAATTGAGAGAGTGGATGGGAATTGATAATGAATTATTTTATAATTCTGGCTTGATTGGAGTTGTTCCTATGGATTTTTATTACCCTGGGAAAGGAAAAAGTGGGGATTTGCCTCCAAGAAAAAATTTTGCTCACAAATGGCATCCTAGGGTGTTGGAGTTAATGCCTGATATTAAACTTATTATTTTAGTAGGAAAATATGCTCAAGATTATTACTTAAAAGATGAGAAGGAAAAAAATTTAACAGAAACTGTAAAAAACTATAAAAAATATTTACCAAAGTACTTTCCGATAGTACATCCATCACCGCTGAATTTCCGATGGCAAGCAAAAAATCCTTGGTTTCTTGAAGAAGTAGTGCCAGTGTTAAAGAAAATGGTAGAAGAATATTGCAAAGTATAAATATATAGGAAAGTATAATAGAAATATTATCTTGCCTCTTAAAATATCTTTATTAAATATTTGGAAGAAGAAAATATGTTGATTATAAAGTCAATAAGGAGAGGTAATATAGTTTATTCGTTTATTAAGCTATTTATAAATTAAGTATATTATTGTCCTTTGTCTTTATGTTTTTTAGCTGAGTTCTATAGTTAAATATTTGACATTTCTACTAATATAATATATACTGATAATAATTTAAATAATATATCTTTAATGTGATCCAGAGAGGTCAGCAAAGATTAGTTTTATTGGAATGAATATACCTAGTTTAAACATGCTGTCCTGCTCTTATGAGTAGGATATTTTTTTGAGGTGAAATATGAAGAAGAGAGTTCTTTTTGATGAAGTAATGATTACAAGAATGATTACAAGAATTGCTAATGAAATTATTGAGCAAAATAAATTAGAAGAAATAGTTTTAGTAGGAATTCAAACAAGAGGAATTTATATTGCTAAAAGATTAAAACAAAAGATTAGTGAGATTGAAAATATTAATATTCCAGTTGAAAGTTTAGATATTAAGTTTTATCGTGATGATCTTGAAAAGCAAAGTTTTGAGCCTGAAATTACAACACCAAAGTTTAAACTTGATTTGAATAAAAAAGTTGTTATTATTGTTGATGATGTACTATATACTGGAAGAACTGTACGTGCTGCTATTGATGCAATTATGGATGTTAGTCGTCCTAAAGCTATTCGACTTGCAATATTAGTTGATCGTGGTCACCGTGAACTTCCGATTCGTGCAGATCATATTGGAAAAAATATCCCAACTTCGAAAAAAGAGAATGTTAAAGTTTATCTTAAAGAAGTTGATAAAAGTGAAGAAATATTATTAATTTAAATATAAGTCTTTTTAAGCTAGTCCAGAGAGGCTAACAAGGGATTGAATTTAAAGTATATACTAGAATAGTATAGCTGTATTTAGATATAACCAAGTTTTAGTGTATCTATAACCAGAATTTAAATTTAAGTTGATTATAAAATCATACCTTGTTGTCTTTGGACACAAGGTATTTTTTATTAAAAAACGGAGGGACACTATGAAGAACATAGTAAAAATGTCAGACTTAACAAATGAAGAGGTGTACGAACTTATAACTCGTGCTTTAGAACTTAAGAATGGGGCTAAGGTAGAACCTAGAGAAGATCTTTATGTAGCGAATTTATTCTTTGAAAATTCAACGCGTACAAAACACAGTTTTGAGGTTGCAGAACACAAACATAGACTTAATGTTATAAATTTTGATGCAGCAACATCATCAGTAAATAAGGGAGAAACACTTTATGATACTTGTAAAACATTGGAGATGTTAGGTTGCAATATGTTGGTTATTCGTCATAGCCAAGATGCATATTACAATGAATTAACAAACCTGAATATACCAATTTTAAGCGGTGGTGATGGAAGTGGAGAACATCCAAGCCAGTGTTTACTTGACCTAATGACAATGTACGAAAAGTTTGGAACATTTGAAAATCTGAATATTATAATTGCTGGTGATATTAAGAATTCTCGAGTTGCAAGAAGTAATTACAATATGTTGACAAGATTAGGAGCTAAGGTCAAATTTGTATGTCCAGATATCTTCAAAGATGAAACTTTAGGAGATGTAGTTGATTTTGATGAGATTATCGATAAAGTAGATGTCTGTATGTTACTGCGTGTTCAACATGAAAGGCATGATTCAAAAATGGGGCTTTCAAAAGAGGAATATCATAATAATTATGGCTTAACAAAAGAACGCTATAATAAATTGAAAGAAAGTGCAATAGTAATGCATCCCGCACCAGTTAATCGTGGAATGGAAATTGATACTGAGTTAGTTGAAGCACCTAAATCTGCAATCTTTGAACAGATGAAAAATGGTATGTTTATGCGCCAAGCAATGATCGAAAAAATAATAAAAGATAATAATTTATAAGAAGGAGAAAAGATATGCTACTTTTAAAAAATGGTAAAATTTTAAAAAATGGGGTTCTAGTTAGTAAGGATATTTTGATTGATGATAAAAAAATCGTGAAAATTGATAAAAATATCCAAGAAAATGTTGAGAAAGTTTTAGATTTAGAAGGAAAGTTTGTTTCTCCTGGTTTTATAGATGTTCATGTTCACTGGAGAGAACCAGGATTTGAATATAAAGAAAATATTTATCATGCATCTCGAGCAGCAGCTCGTGGTGGATTTACAACAGCTATGCCGATGCCAAACTTAGATCCAGTGCCAGATAACTATGAAAACCTAAAAATTCAACTTGATATTATCGAACGAGATAGTGTTATCCGTGCTATTCCATATGGTGCAATAACAAAAGGTGAACTTGGAAAGGATTATGCTGAGTTTGAGGAATTAGCAGATTATGTTTTTGCATTCAGTGATGATGGTCGTGGTGTTCAAGATGCCAACATGATGTATGAGTCAATGATGGTTGCTGCAAAACTAAACAAAGCAATCGTTGCACATTGTGAAGATAATTCACTAATTCGTGGCGGATGTATGCATTGTGGTCGCCGTAGTCGTGAGCTTGATCTTCCAGGTATTCCATCAGTTTGTGAAAGTGTTCAAATTGCACGTGATGTGCTACTAGCAGAAGCAGCAGGCTGTCATTATCATGTGTGCCACGTATCAACAAAAGAATCAGTACGTGTTGTAAGAGAAGCAAAAGCAGCAGGAATAAAAGTTACATGCGAAGTTTGTCCTCACCATCTTATAAGTGATGAAATGGATATTCCAGAAGATAATGGAATGTGGAAAATGAATCCACCTTTACGTGCGCGAGAAGATAGAAATGCTTTAATAGCAGGACTATTAGATGGTACAATCGATGTTATTGCTACAGATCACGCGCCACACGCAACACATGAAAAAGATTTGACAATGCGCAAAGCAGCTTTTGGTATTGTTGGTAGTGAAACAGCATTTAGCCAACTTTATACAAAATTTGTGAAAACTGGAGTGTTCTCACTAGATTTATTAGTGAAATTAATGACTGAAAAAGTAGCAGATACATTTGGATTACCTTATGGTCGCTTAGAAGAAAATGGATATGCAGATCTAGTAGTAATTGATCTAGAAAAATCATTAAAAATTGATCCAGAAAAATTCTTATCAAAAGGTCGTAATACACCATATGTAGGAGAAGAAATTTATGGAATACCGGTCTTAACGTTAAGCGAAGGGAAAGTAGCTTATAAAGATTCAGAAGCATTCGATATATAAGATATAAAATATAATTTAAATATGAAAAACTAAGAAAGTGAGAAAAACTATGTACAGTTATGATAGACAGCTAATATTAGAAGATGGAACGGTTTATAAAGGCTATGGTTTTGGTGCGAATAGAGCGATGGCAGGAGAGGTAGTATTTAATACGGGAATGACAGGATACCAAGAAACATTATCAGATCCATCATACAACGGTCAAATAGTTACATTTACTTATCCTTTAATCGGAAATTATGGAGTAAATAGAGATGACTTTGAAACAATTAATCCAAGTATTAAAGGTCTAGTTGTTCGTGAGGTTTGTAAAAAGCCATCAAACTTTAGAACAGAATATAGTTTAGATGAGGTTTTAAAGGAATTAGATATACCGGGGATTTCAGGAATAGACACGCGTAGTTTAACTAGAAAAATAAGAGAACACGGTACGATTAAAGGGATAATTACAGATCTTTGTATGGATCCAACAGAAGAATTGGAAAAATTAAGAGCTACTAATTTACCAACAAATCAAATTGAACAAGTTTCAACACCTAAAGCATTTTTATCATCTGGTAGCGGATATAGAGTTGTATTAGTAGACCTTGGGATGAAATCAGGTATTTTAAGAGAATTAAACGAACGCAACTGTGATATCGTAGTAGTACCTCATAACGTAACTGCTGCGGAAATATTCAGACTAAATCCAGATGGAATAATGCTGAGTAATGGACCTGGAGATCCAACAGACGTTCCAGAAACTATTGAAATGCTTAAAGAAGTTATGCCAAAGATTCCAATTTTTGGAATTTGTATGGGGCATCAACTTATATCTCTTGCATCGGGTGCAAAAACTTATAAATTAAAATTTGGACACCGTGGAGCTAATCATCCGGTTAAAAATTTACTTACAGGTAAAGTTGATATAACATCTCAAAACCATGGATATAGTGTTGATATCGCCTCATTAGATGATACAGAGTTAGAACTTACACATCTTTCAGTAAATGATAAAACATGTGAAGGTGTTCGTCATAAAAAATATCCAGTATTTTCAGTACAATACCATCCTGAAGCATCACCAGGACCACACGATCCTAACTACTTATTCGATCAATTTATCGATAATATGAGAGAATTCAAAGAAAGCAAAAAATAATACAGAATTATAGTAAGAATTTAAAAAGTATCAATGCTAAATTAAGGAGAATAAAAATGCCAAAACGTAATGATATAAAAACTATTTTAGTAATAGGATCTGGACCGATTACAATCGGTCAAGCAGCAGAATTTGACTATGCTGGAACACAAGCATGTCTTTCTTTAAGAGAAGAAGGATACGAAGTTATTTTAGTAAACTCTAATCCAGCGACGATAATGACAGATAAAGAAATAGCAGACAAAGTTTATATGGAACCATTAACTTTGGAGTTTGTTAGTAAAATTATAAGAAAAGAGCGTCCTGATGCGTTGCTACCGACATTGGGAGGACAAGTAGGACTTAACCTCGCAGTAGAACTTCACAAAAGTGGTGTATTAGATAGATATGGAGTGGAATTATTAGGAACTAAACTTAGTTCGATTGAGCAAGCGGAGGACCGTGAATTATTCAGAAATCTTATGAATGAACTTAATGAGCCAGTTCCAGAATCTGCAATTATAACTACTGTAGAAGAAGCATATGATTTTGTCGCTGAGATTGGCTATCCAGTAATTGTTCGTCCAGCGTTTACGATGGGAGGAACTGGAGGAGGAATCTGCTATAACGAAAAAGATTTAGAAGAAATTGTTAGTAGTGGATTACATTATTCGCCAGTAACACAATGTTTATTAGAAAAATCTATAGCTGGATTTAAAGAAATTGAATATGAAGTAATGCGAGATTCAAACGATACTGCGATTGTAGTATGTAATATGGAAAATATAGATCCAGTTGGTATTCATACAGGAGATTCAGTTGTAGTAGCGCCATCTCAAACATTAACGGACAGAGAGTACCACATGTTGCGTGATGTGTCATTAAAGATTATTCGTGCATTAAAAATTGAAGGTGGATGTAATGTTCAGCTTGCACTTGATCCGGAATCATTCAAATACTATATTATTGAAGTAAATCCAAGGGTATCACGTTCGTCAGCTTTAGCTTCAAAAGCTACAGGATATCCAATTGCAAAAATTGCGGCAAAAATTGCAGTTGGGTTAACACTAGACGAGATTATAAACCCAGTTACAAAAAATTCTTACGCATGTTTCGAGCCAACGCTTGACTATGTTGTAAGTAAAATCCCACGTTTCCCGTTTGATAAGTTTGAAAATGCTGATAGAAAACTTGGAACCCAGATGAAAGCTACTGGAGAAGTTATGGCGATGGGTAGAACTTATGAAGAAAGTTTATTAAAAGCTATTCGTTCTCTTGAATACGGAGTTCACCATTTAGGATTACCAAATGGAGATGAGTTCACTTTAGAAGAAATTTTGGATAAAGTAAAACAAGCAGGGGATGAGAGATTATTCTTCATTGGTGAAGCGCTACGTCGTGGACAAAGCACAAAAGATATCCATGATATAACTAAAATCGATATGTTTTTCTTAGAGAAAATGCAAAATATTATCGATATTGAACATGATTTGAAAGACAATGTAGGTAATACAGATTTACTAGAATATACTAAAAAATATGGTTTCTCTGATAAAGTAATAGCTCATCGCTGGAATACAACAGAGGATGAAATCTATAAACTACGTCAAGAAAAAAATATCACGCCAGTGTTCAAAATGGTAGATACTTGTGCGGCGGAATTCGTATCAGAAACACCATACTTCTACTCAAGTTATGAACAAGAAGAAGAATCAATTGTTAGCGATAAGAAGAAAATTGTTGTTCTTGGATCTGGACCAATTCGTATAGGTCAAGGGGTAGAGTTCGACTATGCAACAGTTCATGCTGTAATGGCAATTAAAGATGCAGGTTATGAAGCAATTATCGTTAATAATAACCCAGAAACTGTATCAACAGACTTTACAATTTCTGATAAACTTTACTTTGAGCCATTAACAGAAGAAGATGTAATGGCAATAATTAACCATGAAAATCCAATTGGAGTTGTGGTTCAATTCGGTGGACAAACAGCAATTAATCTTGCTGCAAAATTAGAAAAACATGGTGTGAAAATTTTAGGGACAGCGTTAGAAGAAATTGATAATGCGGAAGATAGAGATAAATTTGAAGAATTATTACGCAAGCTTGAAATTCCACAACCATTAGGAAAAACGGCCTTTGATGTAGAAACAGCAGTTAAAAATGCTGAGGAAATCGGCTATCCAGTATTGGTAAGACCTTCTTACGTACTTGGTGGACGTGCTATGGAAATTGTTTATGAAGAATCAGAATTACGTCGTTATATGAAAACAGCAGTTAAATTAAGCCCAGAACATCCTGTATTAACTGACCGTTACTTAGTAGGACGTGAAATTGAAGTTGATGCAATTAGCGATGGCGAAACAGTTATAATTCCAGGTATTATGGAACATATTGAACGAGCAGGGGTTCACTCTGGGGACTCAATAGCAGTTTACCCACCACAAACATTAACTCAAAATGAAAAGGATAAGCTTATAGAATATACTATTAAATTGGCAAAAGGCTTGAATATTGTTGGATTACTAAATATTCAATATGTAATTAGCAAAGGAGAAGTATTCGTTCTTGAAGTAAACCCACGTAGTTCACGTACAGTACCGTTCCTAAGTAAAATTACAGGAGTACCGATGGCCAAGCTTGCAGCTGGTGCAATTATAGGGGAAACACTTAAATCTAGAGGATATGAAACAGGATTACTACCAGAAAGTACAAATGTTTATACGAAAGTTCCAGTATTTAGTTTCCAAAAACTTAAAGATGTTGATACAACCCTTGGGCCTGAGATGAAATCAACAGGAGAAGTAATGGGGAGTGACTCTACTTTAGAAAAATCTCTATATAAAGGACTACTTGCAGCAGGTATTAAAATAAGCGATCAAGGAAATATCTTATTTACGATAAGTGATGATGATAAACAAGAAGCACTGAACATTGCTAAACGCTTCTCTGACATTGGATATAACCTACTAGCGACTGAGGGAACAGCGAAGTTCTTAGAAGAAAATAGTTTACGAGTAACTGCTGTCGGAAAAATTAATCAAAGTGAGTATAGTGTTTTAGATGCAATTTACAATGGAGATGTTGATGTAGTAGTTAATACAACATCAAAAGATAAAGATGTAACAAAAGATGGATTCAAGATTCGACGTGTTGCAAGTGAACAAGAAATTGTATGTCTAACATCACTTGATACAGCTGATGCGCTACTAAAAGTATTAGAGTCAATCTCATTTAATATCTTACCACTATAGGAGTAAAAGTATGGATTATGTGAAAATCTTGAAATATGGCAATATAATTAATATCACTTTTAATATTGAACATGATAAACCATTTAATATCGGTGAAAAAATGAATGAACTTTGTGAAGATGCTTATATGAATGGGTATAACTGGGAGGCATTTTTCAATTATTATCTTTGGAAAAATTATCCAGAAATATTAGAGGGGATAGATTTTGATCCAGAAGCAGGAATGTTTACAGCGTACTACGATTATTCACCAGAAAATGAAATTAAAGCAGAAAAGTTCAAAGCAATCATAATTGACTTAATTGAAAATGAGGAAAAATTATATAAAGTTATAAAAGAAGAAGCTGCTAATATAGAATGGGATTAACAACTATAAAAATTTAATGAAAAGGGGAGAAAGTTAACTTGATAGATTTGATTCTATAAAATCAATATTTAAAGTTATCTTCTCCTTTTTCATGAGAAGGAGTGTGTAGATGGATACTTATTTAACAACAGTAGTAAGTAACGAAAAAATTGCCGATAAGATATTTAGAATAGAATTACATGGCGATATAGTTTGTGAAATGAATACTCCAGGACAATTCGTTAATATAAAGGTAAATAATGGTTATGAGTTTTTACTAAGAAGACCTATTTCAATTTGTGAAATTAATAAGGATAAGAACACCTTTGTGATGATTTATCGCGCGGATGGTGCAGGGACAATAAAGATTTCTGAGTTGAAGCCTGGAGATTTAGTGGATGTACTGGGGCCCTTAGGGAAAGGATACGATATAAGTTCATTAGAAAAAGGTCAAACAGCACTTTTAGTAGGCGGAGGAATTGGCGTGCCTCCCTTATATGAACTTGCAAAGCAGTTCAGAAATGCAGGGATAAATACTATTCATATACTAGGTTTTAATAATAAAAAAGATGTTTTTTATGAAGAAAAATTCGCAGAATTAGGAACAACTTATGTAGCAACTGCTGATGGAAGTTATGGTGAAGCAGGCTTTGTTACTAATGTTATTGAAGATAAGAAAATTAAGTATGATAAATACTATAGCTGTGGACCACTGGCAATGTTAAAAGCACTAACTGAAATGGATAAAGAAAAAATGGGCTATATTTCATTAGAAGAGAGAATGGCCTGTGGTGTTGGTGCGTGCTATGCTTGTGTTTGTGAAAAACAAGATGGAAGCATCTCAAGAGTTTGTTATGATGGACCAGTCTATGACTCGAAAGAAATAGCATTATAGGAGGAAGTATGAGCGAGAGATTAAGAGTAAAATTACCAGGTTTAGATCTTAAAAATCCAGTAATGCCGGCATCGGGATGTTTTGCTTTCGGATTAGAATATGCGAATTTTTATGATTTGTCAAAATTAGGTGCAATTATGATAAAAGCAGCTACAAAAGAACCACGTTTTGGTAATCCAACACCACGGGTTGCAGAAACATCAAGTGGAATGTTGAATGCAATTGGATTACAAAATCCAGGCGTTCATGAAATAATGGAAACTAAATTAAAAGAATTAGAAAAATACGATGTTCCTATAATTGCTAATGTTGCAGGTAGTGAAATAGATGATTATGTTTATGTTGCTGAACATATTAGTAAGGCGCCAAATGTTTATGCCTTAGAATTAAATATTTCATGTCCTAACGTTAAACATGGTGGTATCCAATTTGGAACTGATCCAGAAACAGCAAAAAATCTTACACAAAAAGTAAAAGCAGTTTCGAGTGTACCAGTCTACGTTAAGCTTTCACCAAATGTTACAGATATAGTAGCGATGGCGAAAGCTGTAGAAGAAGGTGGCGCAGACGGAATTACGATGATTAATACTTTAGTTGGAGTTAGGTTAGATAGAAAAACAGGAAAACCTATAATAGCCAATGTAACGGGAGGATTATCGGGTCCAGCGGTTAAACCCGTAGCAATAAGAATGGTTTACCAAGTAAGTCAAGCTGTCAATATTCCAATTATAGGAATGGGCGGTATTATGGATGAATGGGATGTAATTGATTTTATCTCGGCAGGAGCCAGTGCTGTAGCAGTTGGCACAGCAAACTTTACAGACCCATATGCTTGTCCAAAAATTATCGATAAACTCGAATCAGCACTTGATGAGCTTGGGGTAAATCATATATTAGAGTTGCGTGGACGTGCTTATAAATAAATGAAAAGGAGAATTATTATGAACAAAGATGTAATAATAGCATTAGACTTTCCTACACTGGAAGATACTATGAATTTCTTAGAAAAATTTGGAGATGAAAAACTTTTTGTAAAAGTCGGAATGGAACTGTATCTTCAAAATGGTCCAGTAGTATTGAAAAAAATAAAATCTTTAGGACATAAAGTCTTTTTAGATTTAAAATTGCATGATATACCAAATACAGTTTATGGAGCAACAAAAGGCTTAGCACAATTCAAAGTTGATATACTTACTGTTCATGGAGCAGGGGGATATGAGATGCTTGCCGCAGCAAAACGTGGAATGATTGAAGGTGGAAGCCCGAAAACTAATGTTATAGCAATAACACAATTAACATCTACTTCTGAAAAACAAGTAAAAGAAGAGCAGTTAGTAGGTGTAAGTTTAGAAGAGAGTGTAATAAATTATGCAAAACTTGCAAAAAAAGCTGGTCTAGATGGGGTAGTATCTTCTGTATGGGAAGCAAAAGTAATTAAAGAAAATTGTGGAGAAGAATTTTTAAAAGTAACACCAGGTATAAGACTTGAGACTGATGAAGTGGGTGACCAAAAGCGTGTAGCAACACCGGAACGTGCTGCTTGTGAGGGAAGTACTCACATTGTAGTGGGTCGTTCAATCACAAAAGCTAAAAATCCACTTGAAGTTTATAACTTAATAAAAGAACAATTTACGAAGAAATATTAAAAGGAGAATAAACATGACTTTAGAAAGAACAATAGCTAAACACTTGTTAGATATAGAAGCGGTGGCATTAAGACCAAATGATTATTTTACTTGGACATCAGGAATTAAATCACCAATTTACTGTGATAATAGAATTACAATGTCATATCCAAAAATTCGTCGTGAGATTGCTGCTGGAATGAGCAAAGTTATTAAAGAAAAATTCCCAGAAGTAGAGGTAGTAGCTGGAACTGCCACAGCTGGTATTCCTCATGCAGCATGGGTAAGTGAAGTACTTGATCTTCCAATGATTTATGTGAGAGATTCTGCTAAAAAACATGGTAAAACAAATCAAATAGAAGGTAAATTATTAGAAGGACAAAAAGTTGTTATTATAGAGGACTTGATATCAACAGGGCTTTCTTCATTAAAAGTTGCAAAAGCATTAGAAGAAGCTGGAGCCGAGGTTCTAGGGGTGGTTGCAATTTTTAGTTATGAACTTAAAAAAGCACAAGATGCCTTTGCAACAGATAATGTAGAATATCATACATTAACAAACTACAATTTCTTAATAGAAGAAGCGGTGGCTAGTAATTATATTAAACAAGAAGATGTAGAAAAACTTCTTGAATGGAGAAATAATTTATAGTTATTTTCTATTAAAATTAGTATATAGAGAAAGTAGTTTTTGTTATTAATTAATCTAGAAAGTATTGAGGAAGATTAGTAGAAATATGCTAATCTTCTTTATTTTTCTTTAATAATTTTTGATAGCGATTATCAATTCCTTATGTTATAATTATAGTGATAAAATAAGCTAGTGAGGTAATGAAAATGGATAATATAATTGATGTAAGTATACCTGTTGCACAGGTAGTAGATAAACACCCAGAGGTATTAGATATCTTGGTTGATTTAGGGTTTAAACCATTAGCAAATCCAATTATGAGGAATACAGTTGGCAGAAAAACTTCATTAAGGATGGGTTCTAAATTAGCAGGAATCAAATTAGAAACTATCATTTCAACATTAGAAATGAATGGTTATGAGGTAGTGGGGTTAGACTAATGGCTGAAAAAAGAATAGAAGTATTAAAAGATATATTGCTTAGGCTTCATAACGGTGAGAGTGCAGAAAACGTTCAAGAGGAATTTGACAAACACTTTACAGGTGTCTCTGCAATAGAGATTAGCTTAATGGAACATGAACTTATGAATTCAAATTCTGGAGTTACCTTTGAAGATGTTATGAAACTATGTAACGTTCATGCTAATTTATTTAAAGGTGCAATAAAAGATGTTGAAGTAGCAGATAGTGAACATCCAGGGCATCCGGTTCAAGTGTTTAAACAAGAGAACCTAGCTTTTAGAGCTGCTATTATTCGTATCCGTCGTATTTTAGATAATTATAAGAATGTCGAAGATGAGGAAACGCAAGGAGCGGTATTAAAAGGTTTAAATCGCCAACTAAACTTATTAGGAACTTTTGATATACATTATAAACGAAAAGAAGAATTGATGTTTCCTTTAATGGAACGCTATGGTCACACAGCTCCACCAAAAGTTATGTGGGGAGTTGATGACGAAATTCGTGATTTGTTTAAAGAGGTTCTTAATGAAGTTCAGAAGCTTCCAAACGCAGATATATTAGAAATTAAAGAGAAATTTGAAATATTTGTAAAAGAGTTTGAAGAAATGATTTTTAAAGAGGAATCTATTTTACTTATGATTCTTCTTGAAACATTTAATCAAGATGATTGGCTAACTATAGCTCACGATAGTGCAATTTATGGTTATGCAATAATAACACCAACAGAAGAATGGATTCCGCATCGTGAAGATTTTGAACAAAATGCAGATAATGTAGATGCAGAAGAAACTGTTCAAGATGAACTTACAAAAGTTATAAAAACATCAGAAGGAGAGTTTACTATTTCCTTTAAACCAAATAAAAAAGAGGAAATAATAAATAGAGATAGTCAACAGAAATTCGGAGAAGGTTATTTATCTGTTGAACAAGCTAATTTAATTTTGAATCATTTGCCATTAGAGATTACTTTCGTAAATAAAGATGATATTTTTCAATATTATAATAAACAAATAGGTGAAGAAGAAATGATATTTCCTCGTGTGCCAAGCCAAATTGGACGTAATGTAGAACTTTGTCATCCTCCGAAGTATTTTGAGAAAGTAAAAATAATAATACAAAATCTTCGAGAAGGAAAAAAAGATAAGTATGAGATGTGGTTTAAATCAGAATCACGAGGGAAATTTGTTCATATAACTTATGCAGCAGTTCGTAATGAAAAAGGTGAATTTGAAGGTGTATTAGAATATGTTCAAGATATAAAACCATATCGAGATATAGATACAGATTTGAATAGAGTATTATAAGAAAAGAGCAACGTTAAAAAATTACTTAACGTTGCTTTTTAATTTAAAATATTTTGTCGAAAACTTGTTTTTTTGCTTTTATACTAGTTAGAGTAATAGCAACTATAATTAATATCGCATAAATTACTCCCAAAATATGAGATACGCTTGGATACTCTATTAACAAGAAAATAGTAGCGGTATTTAATATTATTAATCCGATAAAAGATAAGAATCCAATTATCCCAAGTAATATCTGACTCATTCCTCGAGTACTAAGTTCGAGTATATTATTCCAGTTTAAATAAAGTTTATTAAAATCTCTAGTAAAACTATAAAACGCTATAGCTATACCGGTAATGATGTATGAAAAAATAGTAATAATAAATAATTCAATTGATATTCCAGCCAATATAAGCATTATCATGAATATAATAATACCTAAAGAAATTTGAAGGAACGTACTTACAATGAATTTTGTTTTCATATATTTTTTAAAATCCATCGGCAAAGATTTCAAGTGATAGTAATCTTGTTTTTCAAGCGAGATCGCAACACCTGTAAAACTTATAGGACTAGACATCATAAGTAATGCCATTGAAAATCCAAAACAAATTGCAAAAGGATAGAATTCTATTCCAAGTTGGATTCCACCTCCACGTCTTATTTGTATTACAGCTCCGGCAAAAATTATAATAGATAATAAATAACTAGAGAAAATATTAGCAAGAAGTGTACCATGACTAAATAGACTAAAATTACGTTTAATTAATTTTGTATTTAGAGAGCTGTTTTTAGAACTTCTTTCTTTGTGTTCTTTTTGTTTTGAGCTTAAAGTTGTTTTATGAACACCAGCTATTCTATGAATATCATTTAAATATTTTTTAGCTACTAAAGTATTCACTAAAATAGCTATAACAATAGTAATAATAATCAAGATAAGTAAATTCATATAAGACTCTTTTGTTAGTATATCAAAGAAAAAGTCTCCTCTATATTTTGTTTGCAGTAACATTAAATCATTAGAAACAAGTTCTTTAGATAAGATAACATACCCTGCTCCTAATAGTAATCCGAATATTATAATAATACCATTAATTTTATTTTTATTTTTTTCAAAATTAGGTATGTATGTAATTGTAGATAAAAGTAATATTAGGCCTCCAGAAATAATAATAATTATGCATAATGAGTAAATAAGAGAAATTATAATCTGTATTAATGAAAATTCTGTATTAATTGCTATAATAAAGTTAATTACAATTACAGGGATAAATAATCCAGATAGTTGGAAAAGTAATACTAAAAACTTCCCAATAAATAATTCTTTCTCGCTAACGGGTAGCGGTAGTAAAGAATGGGTATCTTTGCTTTCATAAAACATATTTAAAAATGTTGTTGATAGTGTTAAAGCAGTCATTATAATTAAAAATAATAGTATGTATTTATAAGAAGGACCTGCTAGAACACTGCTAAACATTGAATTACCGAATAATATATAGAAGACGACTATATTAAGTATATTTAAAAGTAATAGATTATTAAATATTTTCTTTCTAATATCAGCAGTTCCCTTATATTTTTTTCTATATTTTGCTGTTTGCATAGGATTAACATACATCAAGTTAGTAAAAAATAAATTTTTTATGATATTCCAACGCATATTAAACACCACCTAGATTATATCGATTAGAACTTTTGATTAGGTTAAGATAAATTTCTTCGAGCGAGTTTCCTTCGTGTTGTGCTCTTAACTCATCAAGTGTTCCGACAAAAATAAGTTTACCATGGCTAAGAATACCAATTCTATCACATAGATGTTCTGCAACTTCTAAGACATGTGTAGAAAATAATACGCTATGACCTTGCTTTGTATGTTCTTTCATAAGATTCTTTAAATCAAAAGCTGCTTGTGGATCAAGTCCAGTCATTGGCTCATCCATTATCCAAAAGCGAGGGTTAGATAGAAGGGCAGCTATAAGAAAAACTTTTTGACGCATACCATGAGAAAATGAATTTATTTCTTGATGTTCAACGCCTATCATATTAAATAACTTAGAGTATTCGTATATACGCTCTTCTGTTGTTTTTTCATCAAGTTCATAAAGGTTGGCAATTAGAGACCAATATTCATAAGGTGATAAAGTTAAAAATATGTCAGGACTATCAGGGACATAGCCTATTTGTTTTTTACATTCTAGTCGATTCTCCCGTAAGTTCATATTATCAAAAAGAATATCCCCGTTACTAACTTCAATTATACTAGTTAAAGCCTTTATAGCTGTAGATTTTCCAGCTCCGTTGTGACCTATTAGTCCAAATATTTCTCCATCGTTAATAGTAAGATTAAGATTGTCTAATGCCAATTTAGAGTCGTATTGTTTTGAGACATTTTTGAATTCTATCATAATGTATTTCCTCCTATAAAATTAAGTATTTTAATTATAACAGTTATAGAAGCTAAAAGATAGTATTTATAAGTAAAGTAAAATTGTATTTTTTTAAATAGCTTTATAGAAGACGGGGAAATAAAAAGATAATTACAATTAAGATACACCTGGAAATGTGAGTTTTGAACTTAAAATCTGATACACCTGGAAGTGTGTAAAACTAAAAAGTTGAGATAAAAGCTTTAAAAGATAGTGAAAAAGTTTAAAAAAATGCTTGACAATGAAAAATAAAAGTGTTATTATTTTATACGTGAGTGCAAAAGCACTCTGTGTAAAGTCATTTTATGGCTTATAAAAAATTTGAAATTATGAACCACCTGGAAGTGTGATTCATAAAATATAAATATTGAGGAAAGGAGGAAACCAGAAAAATGCCAACTATTAACCAATTAGTTCGTAAACCTCGTAAATCAAAAGTATCGAAATCAGATTCACCAGCTCTTAACAAAGGGTATAACTCTCAAAGAAAGAAAGAAACTAACATTTCTTCACCACAAAAACGTGGGGTGTGTACTCGTGTTGGGACTATGACACCTAAAAAACCTAACTCAGCTTTACGTAAATATGCACGTGTTCGTTTATCAAACCAAATCGAAGTAACAGCATATATCCCAGGTATCGGACACAACCTACAAGAACACAGTGTTGTACTTATTCGTGGAGGACGTGTAAAAGACTTACCAGGGGTACGTTACCACATTATCCGTGGAGCTTTAGATACTGCAGGAGTTAACGACCGTAAACAAGGACGTTCACTATACGGTGCTAAAAAACCAAAAGAGAAAAAATAATTAGATAAAATTTGATAAAGAATATTGTGAAAGGAGGCAAATTCTATGCCACGTAAAGGTCCAGTTGCAAAACGTGATGTTTTGCCAGATCCAATTTATAACTCAAAATTAGTTACAAAATTGATTAACAAATTAATGCTAGATGGGAAACGCGGTACAGCACAAAGAATTTTATATTCTGCGTTTGATTTAATTAAAGAAAAATCAGGACGTGATGCTATGGAAGTTTTCGAAGAAGCATTAAACAACATTATGCCTGTTCTTGAAGTTCGTGCTCGTCGTGTTGGTGGTTCTAACTACCAAGTACCAGTAGAAGTACGTGCCGAAAGAAGAACAACATTAGGTCTTCGTTGGTTAGTTAACTATTCTCGTTTAAGAGGAGAAAAAACTATGGAACAACGTTTAGCTAATGAAATTTTAGACGCAGCAAATAATACTGGTTCAGCTGTTAAGAAACGTGAAGATACTCACAAAATGGCTGAAGCTAACAAAGCGTTTGCTCACTATCGTTGGTAATTATAGGGTGAATATCAAGCTATTTTATAGCTTGAGTTTTTCACTATAAAAGACAAATTACTCAAAAACTTTAAAAAATATGAAAGGAGAAAATTGACTCATGGCTAGAGCATTTTCTTTAAAAGATACTCGTAATATCGGTATCATGGCTCACATCGACGCAGGTAAAACAACTGCAACAGAGCGTATTTTGTTCTACACTGGGAAAATCCATAAAATCGGAGATACTCACGATGGTAACTCTCAAATGGACTGGATGGAACAAGAGCAAGAACGTGGTATTACTATCACATCTGCTGCAACAACTGCTCAATGGAAAAATCACCGTATTAACATCATCGATACACCGGGACACGTAGACTTTACAGTTGAGGTTGAACGTTCTCTTCGTGTACTAGATGGATCAGTAGCAGTACTAGACGCACAATCAGGTGTTGAACCACAAACAGAAACAGTTTGGCGTCAAGCTACAACTTATGGAGTTCCTCGTATTGTATTCGTAAACAAAATGGATAAAACAGGAGCTGATTTCCTATATTCTGTAGGAACAATTCACGATAGATTACAAGCTAATGCACATCCAATTCAACTTCCAATCGGAGCTGAAGATTTATTCGAAGGTGTTATTGACCTTGTTGAAATGAAAGCTATCTATAACGAAGGAAGCGTTGGGGAAAATCTTGTAGAAAAAGAAATTCCAGCTGAATATCAAGAGCAAGCCGAAGAATACCGTGAAAAATTAATCGAAGCTGTTGCAGAGTTTGATGAAGACTTCATGGAAAAATACTTAGGTGGAGAAGAAATTACAATAGATGAGCTTAAAGCTGCTATTCGTAAAGCTACATTATCTGTAGAGTTCTTCCCAGTAGTATGTGGATCTGCATTCAAATATAAAGGCGTACAACCAATGCTAGATGCAGTAGTAGAATACTTACCATCTCCGTTAGATGTACCAGCTATTAAAGGTATTGATCCAAACACTGATGAAGAAGTAGAAAGACACTCTTCTGATGAAGAACCATTTGCAGCCTTAGCTTTCAAAGTTATGACTGACCCATTTGTAGGGAAACTTACTTTCTTCCGTGTGTACTCAGGTATTCTATCATCTGGTTCATACGTTAAAAACTCAACTAAAGGTAAACGTGAACGTGTAGGGCGTATTCTACAAATGCACGCTAACACTCGTAACGAAATAGCTGAAGTTTACGCTGGTGATATCGCTGCTGCTGTTGGTCTTAAAGATACTACTACAGGTGATACACTTTGTGACGAGAAAAACGAAGTTATTCTTGAATCAATGGAATTCCCAGAACCAGTTATCCAACTTTCAGTTGAGCCAAAATCAAAAGCTGACCAAGATAAAATGTCTACAGCTTTACAAAAATTACAAGAAGAAGATCCAACATTCCGTGCAGGAACTGACGAAGAAACTGGACAAGTTATCATCGCAGGTATGGGTGAGCTTCACTTAGATATTATTGTTGACCGTATGCGTCGTGAATTCAAAGTTGAATGTACAGTAGGTGCTCCAATGGTATCTTACCGTGAAACATTCAAACAAGCTGCACAAGTACAAGGTAAGTTCACTCGTCAATCTGGTGGACGTGGACAATACGGGGACGTATGGATTGAGTTCACTCCAAATGAACCAGGTGCAGGATTTGAGTTCGAAAATGCTATCGTTGGGGGGGTTGTTCCTCGTGAATACATCCCAGCAGTAGAAGCAGGGCTTAAAGATTCTATGGCGAATGGGGTATTAGCTGGATACGAACTAATCGACGTTAAAGCTAAATTATTCGATGGATCTTACCACGATGTCGACTCATCTGAAATGGCCTTCAAAGTGGCTGCATCATTAGCACTTAAAGAAGCTGCTAAAAAATGTAATCCAGTTATCTTAGAGCCAATTATGAAAGTTGAAGTTGTAATGCCTGAAGAATATTTGGGAGATATCATGGGAGATATCACTGCACGTCGTGGACGTGTTGAAGGTATGGAAGCTCGTGGTAATGCACAAGTAGTAAGTGCACAAGTACCATTATCTGAAATGTTCGGATATGCAACTTCTCTACGTTCTTCAACTCAAGGACGTGGTACTTACTCAATGGTATTCGATCACTATGAAGAAGTACCAAAATCAATTTCTGAAGAAATTATCAAAAAAAATAAAGGGTAGTAAAAATTACCCTTTATAGTTGCAATTTTCGTTGTAACATTATAAAATATAGTTATCATAGATTGCTATGTGACTAATGTATATTAAATTAAATTTAAGGAGAGATTTTATAAAATGGCAAAAGAAAAATTTGACCGTAGTAAAACACATGCTAACATTGGAACAATTGGTCACGTTGACCACGGTAAAACTACTTTAACAGCAGCTATCGCTACTGTTTTAGCAAAAACATATGGTGGAGAAGCTAAAGACTATGCTTCAATCGATAACGCACCAGAAGAAAGAGAACGTGGTATCACAATCAACACTTCTCACATCGAGTATGAAACTCCAAACCGTCACTACGCACACGTAGACTGCCCAGGACACGCTGACTATGTTAAAAACATGATCACTGGTGCTGCTCAAATGGACGGAGCTATCTTAGTAATCGCTGCTACAGATGGTCCTATGGCTCAAACTCGTGAACACATCCTATTATCTCGTAACGTTGGAGTACCTAAAATTGTTGTATTCTTAAACAAATGTGATATGGTTGATGACGAAGAGTTATTAGAATTAGTAGAAATGGAAGTTCGTGAACTATTATCTGAATACGGATTTGATGGAGATGAACTACCAGTAATCAAAGGTTCAGCTCTTAAAGCTCTTGAAGGAGATGCAGATGCTGAAAAAGCTATCATCGAATTAATGGAAACAGTTGACGAGTACATCCCAACTCCAGAACGTGATAACGCTAAACCATTCATGATGCCAGTTGAGGACGTATTCTCAATCACAGGTCGTGGTACAGTTGCTACTGGACGTGTTGAACGTGGACAAGTTAAAGTTGGTGACGTAGTAGAAATCGTTGGATTAACTGAAGAACCAGCTTCAACTACTGTAACAGGTGTTGAAATGTTCCGTAAATTATTAGATTACGCTGAAGCAGGAGATAACATCGGTGCATTATTACGTGGTGTTGCTCGTGAAGATATCGAACGTGGACAAGTTTTAGCAGCCCCTAAAACAATCACTCCACACACTCAATTCGTAGCTGACGTGTACGTATTATCTAAAGAAGAAGGTGGACGTCACACTCCATTCTTCACAAACTACCGTCCACAATTCTACTTCCGTACTACTGACGTAACTGGTGTAGTTACTTTACCAGAAGGTACTGAAATGGTAATGCCTGGGGACAACGTATCAATCAACGTAGAACTTATTTCTCCAATCGCTATCGAAGAAGGAACTCGTTTCTCAATTCGTGAAGGTGGACGTACTGTAGGTTCAGGTGTTGTAACTACAATCGTTAAATAATTTAATTGATTTAGTAAAAAAAGCAAGGTGAATATTCACCCTGCTTTTTTGGCTAAATAATAAATCCGGGGCATGGAAAAAACCATGCTCTGGACTTATTGTATAGCTAGATTCTAAAATAATCTATTTTTATTTATAATAATTTGTAATCTTGAATTTTATTTCGGTAGTTTAGAAAGCTGGCTTAACAATAAATCTATATCATTAGAATTATCACTTTTAATTAATCCTGTATCTGTTTTTCTAAATAAAGCATTAAAAATTATTAATTTTTCTTCCTTATCTACTTCTTTTCCATCTTGAATTAATGCTTGATAAAATCTTGTTAAAGCTGCTTTTTGTTCATATTCCATCGACATATGTTGACTTGAAACTATAATTTTAATAATAATTCTTATAATATATATTAGAAAAGATATTAATACAACATAGATAAAAGATTTAGAAATAAATGGTATTTCCTTTTCTGTTCCTTGCAAATAATCATGAATACTGATAACAAAAAAACCTCCAGATGCTAACAATCCCACTATGAAAGCAAATAAATACCATATCCATCTTTCTGATTTTTTCCTATATTTTTCTGCTCTACTCTCCCATAATGTTTCAGGTGCTTCTAATTGTAATTTATTTTTGTAAGTTTCCTCTAATGTATTTATTTGATTTTCTTTATTATCTTTCCACTCATTAATTTTTGTCTTAAATTCATCTATTTCATTTTTATGTTCATCGAATAAGTTAATAACATCTTTATCTTTCTCTTCAATAAGATTAGTTGTTTCTTTTAATTTTTCATCAATTTGAAACTCTATTCGCTCTACTTTTTCACTTACTGGTTTCACAACCTCTTCTTGAAAATTATTAAAAGGCATTTCTTCTTTTCTTATCTCTTTATTCAAGACAAAAAACGCTGGTAAAAAACTATAAGCATTTGTACTATTTAGATATTGCCCAATATAACTCTTATTTTTTTCAATATAAACATAATTCTTTATAGCAGTAGATAAATTATCTTTAGCCCAACTATTTAGATAATAATCAATAAATATACGTATCATAGATATTCCATTGTCTTTATCTATTGGACTAGACATCAAAAAATTATATACTCTCATATCATTCTGTACGACATTATAATTATTTGAAAAATTATAATACATAAAATCATAGAGTCTATCTTTAGTTAATTCGTCTTCTTCCTCTAAATATTTCATAAGTACTTTAATCTTATCATTTAATTCGTTCCAACTACTTCGAATTTCTTTACACATTTCTGATTTTGAACTCTTTTCATTCCAATACTTTAAATTAGACTCAACTACATTTTTAAAGTCAAAAAATGTAAACTCATCTTCTTTATAGTCTATACTATAGGAACTATTAAAGATTTTAAATTTAACATATTTATCTATAAAAATAGAAATTTGCAAAAAATTATTTTTCGGCATAAATACTCCTTACCTTATCTAAAATTTTATCCTTCAATCAACGCTCGTTCTTCTGCAGTTATGCCATACATATCGTAGACATAACTATCAATAGCATAGTCTGTATCTAGGATTTCTTCGTTTAACTCTTCTATCTTCTCTTTTAATTCTAATTGCATTTCATAGTTTTTATCAACTACCGCTAATTCTAACAATTTATTTAGCTTAGATAATTTCTCCTTACTCTCTAACATTTTATCAGCTAGATTAGTAAGATATTCTTCTTGTTCTTGAGTTGGGGCAATTATAGGAATTAATAACATATATATTTTTCTGAACTCTGTTCCACCTGCCAGCATTTTTCCTGCATAAAAATTTAAATAAGAAAAATCTATTAATTTTGAATTTAATATCGCTATAAGATACTTAAGTTTTTCTCCTGTTATAAAGAAAGAAGTATCTAACATAGAGTATCCAAAATTATCATATGAAAAATTGACATTTTTACTAATTTTACCATATACTATTTTTTCCTTTTTAAATTCTTCTAAATATGCACAATTCCTTAAATTATATGGTGTCAAACCTTTGTCTAATCTCTTAGATAAATTGGGCTCAAATTCATTTAAATATTCCTTAAGTATTGGATAATCTTCGATATCTATCGCTCGTATACTTTCATTATGCGTATTCTTATACCCATTATGCGTATTAATTAAATATAAATCAGAATAGGATATATCATATCTTGATATATCTCTTCCTCGCAAAACTGGAACTAAAATTTCTTTATTTTTACGATCTTTTTTCACTAACTCATTATATTTCTCTTTGTCGATTATAAATGCATCATTTAGTCCTGTTAATACACCACGATTTATTTCTACATTCCACTCTCCTAATGGTTTCCCAATAGTATCTACCTTATCCTTTACTTTTAATAGTCGATTATCCAAGAATAAATAACCATCTTCACTAAAATTACTCTGATTAGTTTCAAATGTTTTATTGTTTTCTTCAGTCAGAACAATTTTAACTTGTGGATTCTGACGATTTATCTTTTTAACTATTATAATATTCGTTTCTACTCCCGCATCTACAAACATCTTAACTTTCCCATGGTTCTCTATTTCTATAATATAATATTTATTTAACATTTTTCGAATATTTTTACCATAATTTATTCTAAGCCACTTATTAGAAGTAATATATCCTAGAACACCACCTGTTTTTAAAAGTTTCATTCCCAGTTCATAAAAATAGCAATATAAATCCGCCGTCCCCATATATGTAGTATATTTTTCTTCCAAAATTGTTTTTATATCTTTAAGGCTTTCTTGTCTTACATAAGGAGGATTCCCTATTACTACATCAAAACCACCTTTTGCGAAGACTTTTGAAAATTCTTCATGAAAATCAAATTCTGTAATAGAGTTTCCACTCTTAATATTATCATCTAGATTTGTTAAAGGTTTGTTTTTAGTTAATGTTCTAAGCCATAGTGACAATTTACTTATCTCAACACTTTCCGGATTTAAATCAACACCATATAGACATTTGATTAGATATTCATTCTCAAGGCTAGCATCATACATCTCATCACCATCGAAAAGTTCTTGAGTACGCCCTTTAAGATCCGCAATACGATCATTAATTTCATCAAGTTCTTTTTTCAAGTAATCATATGCTGCGATTAAAAATGCTCCAGATCCACACGCAGGATCAATAACTTTAATACTTAATACCTTACTACGATATTCACGCCAAAAAGCCAGGTGTTTTTCAGCTTTAGCACTTAAACCACGTTGTGTTTCAATACTTTCATCAGTTAACTCCGGTAATTTTTCATAACCCAATTCTAACTTTTTGTCATTAAGATATTCTCCAATGGATTTCTCAACTATTCCTCTAGTTATACGACTCGGCGTGTAAAATACACCATCTTTTTTTCTCTTACCTTTTTTCTTATCTGTCTCAATACCTAAAGCTTCATTTTTCAACTCTTCTAAATCGCTGATACTCTGTTCGAAAATACGCCCCAAAATATTTTCATCGACATCAGTATTAAAATCATAATCAGCAAGTTTTATTAATTCTGAAAATATAACATCATCTAACACTAAATCATCTAATATTTCATCATATTTAAATAATCCACCATTAAACTTATTAATTCCTTTTTGTTTATTTCCTTTATCAATATTTCTACATAACATAGTAAATAATTCATTTTTAGTTACATTCTCATTAGAACTAAGCACCATAGTTTTATAACTATTCGCTGGTATTATATTTTTATCCTCACAAAAAGCTATGAATAGGAATCTATCCAAAAGTTTCTGTGATTTTTCAATAAGAACATCAGCATTATATGTTTTATTATCTTCAATAACCTGTGAAACTATTTTACTTCGTATTGATTTATACTTCGTATAAAATTCACGTTCTATTTTTTCCTCTTCTTTAATTTTTAAATCTATTAAGTTATCTAGTTTTCTATCAAGAATATTTTCTTTTGATAATAAATATAAGAATCTTTTTAACTCAAAATCATCTTCAAGATCTTCAATATAAAATCTCTCGTATTGATTTTCATCATTCTTATCATATAAACGAATTTCATTGAAATTACTTATTAAAACCCAACGACAATTCCCTCCAAATTTAGGAGCATATCCAAACCCTTGTTCAACTGGTGTTCTCTTATCACCTACACGATTTTGTTTTTTATCTAAATCATAGTATTTAAAATCTTTTAACTCAACTACAGCAATAACTTTTGATTCATCAGAGGTAAATTCTCCTAAAACTATGTCAGGCTTCTGTCCATCTACATCGGTTTTTCTTTCTAATTCATATTCCCAAGCTTCATTAAAGCTATTTTTATATCCTAGAGTTTTCTCAAAAACCTCAGTAGCAAATCTAGCTTGTAGTTGCTCTTCATTATAGTCTTTTATTTTTCCTGATTTAATAAAATTAATAAAATCTTGTATCTTCGCTTTTTTCTCCGATAGTTCCTCTTTACTAATTACAAAATTTTCTAACTTGTATTCAATAAAACTTTCCTTAAATATTCTGTTATGTCTTTTTCTTATTCTATTCATCTTTTATTTCTCAATAACCTTTAAACTAACTACCTAATTGAAGTTAATTTATTTTTAATTATTTCCCTTCTTTAGTCAATTTCTTATGTTATCCCTATTATAACACATATTTTACAGTTGAAAAATAGATGGATTATTACTATATATGCGGTTTAAATAATACGGTCATTGTTATTAAAGATAATCACTTAATTGTTATATAAGATTACTAGTTAATTGATGTTGGAAAAAAGGAAATATCTCAGCTTCAAAAGATAAAAAGTTGGTCGGAGACTAGATAGTTCTGTTATTACTGTATTTATATACTTATGATATATAAATATTCATAAGACTTATATCTTAAAAATGTCTTGTATTTTATAGTTATTAGAAGTTACCTATGATTTTAAAAAGTAAGTATGTTGTTTAGTTAGTTAAAAAGATTAACTAACTGATGATTATTAATGATTAAAAAATTAGATGATAAAAATGTACGGAGAAATAATTAATATTTTAAAATATATAAATATTTACATAGGAATAGTAATATCTGTAAATGAAAGTGGAAAATAGTATTAACGTGGAGGTTATTACTGTGGAAAAAAGTTATTCGATAATAGCGACTATTATATATACTTACTTCAGATTTTTCTAGGGATAAGTAGTAGAGTATGAAGTTGGTAGAAACCAACTTCTTTTTTATCTTAAGATAAAGTAGTGTTAGTAAGTTATATAAAGAATAATAAAACAAAGAAAAGATATAACAGAGGCATTACCTGTTAGAAGTACTTTATGGATAGTATTTATTATAAAACCTAGTTATTGTACAACTATAATTGATTATTATTTAATTTTCATAGAAAAATATTTTATATAGGGTTAATAGTCTAAGAAATTATAGCTTAATTTAATAGACAATTTCCTCTCTTGATTTGACAATTAAAGAATAAAATTTTATTATATATAGTAAAGATATTTAAAGTTTTAAGATTTACTCAATAGATATTAAAATAGTTGTTAGAAAAGGAAAGGAGGAAAAGATAAGCAAAAATCCTTGCAGTAAAATAACTTTTCATATCTGAGTTATTACGGAAATGATGTTTGTGTAATATTATTTATTGAATTTTTCAGATGAAGCTTTATTAATATAAATAGAGAGGTAATTAATAATGATTAATATAGAAACTATAATGAAGTTGTTACCACATAGTTATCCATTTTTGTTAGTGGATAAAGTAGTTAGTTACAAAAAGGGAGTAATTGAGTGCCGTAAAAATATAACAATAAATGAGCCGTACTTTCAAGGTCATTTCCCAAAACAGCCGGTTGTACCTGGTGTTTTAATGATTGAAATGGCAGCTCAATCAGCAGGATTGTTATGTATTTTGGACTATATTGGATTAGAAGAAATAGATAAAATAGTAGATTATGAAGCTATTACTAATAAAGTTGGCTATCTGGCCAGTGTTAAAAATTTTAAGTTTAAAAAATTAGTAATGCCAGGCGATCAATTAAGGATAATTTGTGAATTGCAGACTAACTTAGGTAAACTTTTAGGAATTGATGCTGTGATTCTAGACGAAGAAGGAAACGAAGTTGCTTCAGGAAAGATGTTAGTGTCTAAAAATGAAGATTAAATTAATTGTAAATCAAGTTAAGAGAATAGGAAATTGATAAATTACAAATAAAAAAGAAATATATATCATAACAAATTAACTTTATGTATATATGCTTCAAATGGTGTTTTAAAATTCAGGCATTTTCTATTTCTATTTGTTTATTGAATTAGATTCTCAACTAACTTAACTAAATAAATATTACTTAAATCGGTCTTTTTAGGGTAATCCCCCTAAAAAGACCATTACTATTTTCATTAGAATTGTTGCTAAGATAAATGGAGATTAGTGAGACAAAATTCCACCTTAATCTTTTCTATCTGAAAAAAATTTTTCTTGATTAGATGTAAAAAGTCGAGTTTTTTATATTGTAGGAATATATACGTCCATTTTTTAGCTATTTCAGTTACAGAATAATTAATATCTCTATAATTATTTCTTTGAATAATTGTAAAAGAAAATTTAATTGATAATAATTATTATTTACAATTAATAACTGAAGTGATAAAATTAAGGTAAGAGATTGACTAGGTTTATTTGTCTATGACTTTATGTTAATAAAAATCTATAAATATAAGGAGAAAATTATGTTAGAAGTTTATAAAAAAATATTGTCTTACGTACCAAAAGAAAAATATTTGGCATATATAGGGATTATTTTGTCAATGGCTTCAGTAGTATTAAAAGTTTTTGCCTACTATTATTTAAGTCGATTCTTAGTTGAGCTAATAATATTTAATAATATTAGTGATGCTAAGTCATACGCTTTAATAATTGTTGGGTTATTAGTAGGTGGCATTACTTTATATGGAGTTGCAGGATTGGTAACGCATATATTAGGATTTAGATTGGAAACTAATCTTAGAAAATATGGTATAAGAGGTTTATCAAAGGCAAGTTTTAGTTTTTTTGATACTCATCCTTCAGGAAAAACAAGGAAGATTATAGATGACAATGCCTCACAAACACATATGATAGTAGCACATTTAATTCCTGATAATGCAGGAGCGATATTAATGCCTATTTTACTACTAATACTAGGATTTTGTGTTAGTTTAAAAGTAGGGATAGTTCTTATATGTCTCTGTGTGGTAGGGGGAATTTCAGTTTCAATGATGGCTGGTGAAAAAGAATTTATGAAGATTTATCAAGAATCTCTTGAGACATTAAGTAGCGAAACTGTTGAATATGTTAGAGGTATACAGGTAATTAAGATATTTGGCATAAATGTGGAATCATTTAAGGCTTTGAATACTGCTATTAATAATTATTCAAAATATTCATTGGAGTATGCGATGACATGTAAAAGAGGATTTGTAGGATTTCAATGGTTCTTTTTCAGCTTTATTGCGATACTTATTCCGATAATAGTCCTATTTATAGGTAAAGATGATCCGAAGATGCTAACTGTTGAGTTGATTATGTTGTTATTTTTAAGTGGAACTCTGTTTGTATCATTAATGGCTATTATGTATGTTTCAATGTATGCTTTTATGGGACAGTCTGTAGTTGAAAAGTTAGAAAAATTATTTGAAGAAATGAACAATAATAACTTAAAATTTGGGAATGATAACAAATTTGATAATTTCAATATAGAATTTGATAACGTAAGCTTTGGATATACAGATAAGAATGTTATCGAAAATTTAAGTTTTAGCTTAGAAGAGAATAAATGCTATGCACTTGTTGGGGCTTCAGGAAGCGGGAAATCTACTGTAGCAAAATTAATCTCAGGGTTTTATAAAATAAATGATGGAGTTATAAAAATAGGGGGTAAAAATATTGAGTCATATACAGAAGATGCCTTAATAAATAATATTGCTTTTGTTTTTCAGAATGTTAAGCTATTTAAAGCTACTATTTATGAGAATGTAAAAATTGGTAAGGAAGATGCAACTTATGAAGAAGTTATGAATGCTTTACAGTTAGCAGGATGTGATAGTATTCTTGAAAAGTTTGATTTGAGAGAACAGACTCTTATAGGTACAGAAGGGGTCTATCTGTCAGGAGGAGAAAAACAAAGAATTGCAATAGCAAGAGCGATATTAAAAGATGCAAAAATAATTATTATGGACGAAGCTAGTGCAGCGGTAGATCCAGATAATGAATATGAGTTGCAACAAGCCTTTTCAAATTTAATAAAAGATAAGACTGTTATTATGATTGCACATAGGTTACCAAGTATAAGAAATGTTGATGAAATATTAGTGATGGAAGATGGAAAGATTATTGAAAGAGGGACAGATAGTCAACTAATGAGTATAGATAGCAGATATAGAAAATTCCAAAACTTATACAGTGTAGCAAATGAATGGAGGGTTAATTATGAAAAATAAAATTAAAGAATGGTTTGCATTAACCAATCAAGGTGCAAGTGATCTTTTGAAGGCAAGTATGCTTTCGTTCTTAGTATTTTTTTGTAATATGTTTCCTGCAATTTTGCTGATGATTCTTGTTGATGAATTATTATTAGGAAATGTTAAGAGTGATACTTTGTATATTGGTATTTCAATATTTATATTAGTAATTATGTATATTCTTTTGGCAAAAGAATATGATGCTTTATATAGTTCAACTTATAGAGAAAGTGCAAATCTAAGAACAGATATAGCAACAACACTGAGTAATTTGCCACTTGCATATTTTTCTAAACATGACTTATCAGATATTAGTCAGACAGTTATGAAAGATGTAGAAGCTATAGAACATGCGATGAGTCATGCAATGGCAAAAATAATAGGTTTTGTATTATTCTTTCCTATTATGTCGGTGCTAATGCTAGTAGGTAATATATACTTAGGTCTATCTATAATTATTCCGGTTGTATTAAGTTATTCTTTGATACTTGTATCAAAAAAATTGCAATTAAAAAATCATAAAAAACATTATGATAAATTACGCCAAAACTCGGATAGTTTTCAAGAAGCAATTGAACTACAGCAAGATATTAAGAGTTTTGGATTAGGAAATAAAATACGAGAAAAATTAAATAAAGATATGGATGAAAGTGAAAAGATGATGTTTAAGATGGAAATCACGCTGTTTATCCCTTTATTCTTATCATGGGTTGTTACGCAAGGAACTTTAGCTGTAGTAGTTATTGTCGGTGCAAATTTATATGCTAATGGCAGTATTAATCTACTATACTTAATAGGTTATATATTTGTTGCTATGAAGATGAAGGATATCGTAGATGGTTTAGGAGCGAATACATCTGAGCTATTTTATTTAGATGCTCGTATTAAGCGCATTAAAGAAATAAAAGAAACAAAAATTCAAGAAGGAAAAGAAGTAGAATTAAATAATTTTGATATTGAACTAAAAAATGTGAAGTTTGGTTACGATAAAAACTATCCAGTTTTAAAAGATGTTAGTTTTATAGCTAAACAAAATGAAGTAACAGCTCTAGTAGGAGTATCTGGTTGTGGTAAAACTAGTATATTAAAATTAATATCAAGATTGTATGATTATGATGATGGAAAGATAGTTATTGATAATCATGATATAAAAGACATAGCAACAAATTCTTTGTATAAATATGTATCTATAGTATTCCAAGATGTAGTATTGTTTAATACATCAATTTTAGAAAATATTAGGATAGGACGAAGTGATGCTACTGATGAAGAAGTTATAGAAGCAGCTAAGATGGCATGCTGTGACTTTATTGATAATTTAGAAAACGGATATAATACAGTTATTGGAGAAAATGGCGCTACATTATCAGGTGGGGAAAGACAAAGGTTATCTATTGCTAGAGCTTTCTTGAAAAATGCACCAATAATAATTTTGGATGAAATAACTGCAGCATTAGACGTTGAAAATGAGAAAAAAATTCAGGATAGCCTAAATAATCTGATAAAAAATAAAACAGTTATTGTAATTTCTCATAGACTAAAATCAATAGAAAATGCAGACAAAATAATAGTTTTGAATGATGGAATAGTCGAATGTCAAGGTTCTCATAACTACTTGTTAGAGCATTCAAAAATTTATAAAAATTTAATTGACAGAGCAAAACTGGTAGAACAATTTACATATTAACTACCAGAATTAATTCAAGTTGTTTTTGTAAGGAGTGTAATGAGGTTATAAAATTATAAATACATAGCAACTTGATAATATAAAAAGTTATATATGATTAATTAATTATACATATTTAATTAATTAAGAAAAATAGTAATAAAAAATTTTAATTTAATACTTGAATTTATAAATAAAAATTGATATATTAATAGAATAAATATGCACATATAACTGCAAGAATATGGCTTGCGAGTTTCTACCGTTTAACCGTAAATTTAACGACTATGGGCTTTCTTAGTATTTTATTCTAATTTTATTAGTATATTGAAGGATTACGCCTATATTATTTTTATAATATAGGCGAGTTTTTATTTTTATAGAAGAATTTGAAAACTTACTTTTACAGTCTTATGTGCAAAATATAAAGGAGAATTTATTTTGAAAACTTTTATTTTAAGTTTACAGCACGTTCTTGCGATGTATGCTGGGGCTGTAATTGTTCCGATTATAGTAGCTGCGGGTCTAGGACTTAGTGCTGAACAAACGACGTATTTGGTATCAGTTGATATTTTCATGTGCGGGGTGGCAACATTTCTACAAGTTTACAAAGGGAAATTCGTAGGTATTGGTCTACCAGTTGTTTTAGGTTGTACTTTTACTGCGGTTGCTCCAATGATTGCGATAGGGAATAGCGCAGGTCTAGCAACTATGTATGGTTCTATTTTTATTTCTGGATTAGTGGTGGTTTTAATCGCTCCATTTTTTGCTAAGGTTGCAAAATTATTTCCACCAGTGGTTACAGGAAGTGTAGTTACTATTATCGGTATCACATTAGTACCAGTTGCGATGAATTATATTGCAGGAGGACAAGGTTCACCTGATTTTGGTAATCCGAAAAATATTGTTCTTGCTTGTATTACCCTTGCAATAATTTTAGTAATTTACAAGTTTACAACTGGTTTTATTCAATCTATTGCTATTTTATTAGGTCTTGTTATAGGGACTGTTATAGCTAGTTTTATGGGAATGGTAAGTTTTGCCGAAGTATCAAATGCTTCTTGGTTCCAACATCCAACACCATTTAAATTTTCTGGGTTCGAATTTCGTGCTAGTGCTATTTTAACTTTTGTTATTGTAGGTATTGTTAGTATGATAGAATCAACAGGTGTATACTATGCACTAGGAAATATTTGTGATAAAAAAATAGGGGAAAAAGATTTGCGTAGTGGATATTTTGCAGAAGGTCTTGCTGTTATGATTGGTTCTACTGTTAATGCTTTTCCTTATACTACATATTCACAAAATGTAGGTCTTATTCAGATTTCTGGGGTTAAGAGTAAGAGAGTAATGTATGTGATGGTTCTTATTCTTTTAGTATTTGGATCTATTCCAAAAATTGGAGCACTTGCGACTATCGTTCCACAACCTGTTTTAGGAGGAGCGATGATAAGTATGTTTGGAATGGTTCTTGCTTATGGAGTTAAAATGTTAGGTAGTACAGATTTTGCAAAACAAGAGAATCTAATGATTATTGCATGTTCTGTTGGACTTGGCTTAGGAGTAACGACAGTACCAACAGCATTTGCTCAACTCCCAAGTTTTATTCGTATGTTTACAGATAGTGGAATTGTTCTTGGAACAATAGTAGCGATTGTTATGAATTTAATATTCAATAGAAGATTAAAAAGGCAAAAATAATTTCTTAGGAGTCATAGGGTAAAACTTATGACTCTTCTTTTATTAAAAATATCAAGCTATATTTGTTATTTTCAAACAATAGTATATTTCATTTCTTTTGCTATAATTAATTATCTTTTTGTGTACAAAAATATGTTTGTGTAGTATAATTTAGTTAAAGGTCAATTTTAGTCAATAAAGGAGGTGACCTTATGAATAATAATAGTAGTAATATGACAGACATTCTTGAAGAATATATAAAAAAACTTTTTAATGAAGCTCCAGAAGATCATATAATAATTAAAAGAAGTAATGTTGCGCAAAAATTCGATTGTGTACCATCTCAATTAAACTATGTTATAAAAACTCGTTTTACACCAGAACATGGATTTATAATAGAAAGTAAACGAGGTGGAGGAGGTTTTATTAGAATTACCAAAATTACACTTCATACAAATAAAGATTACATAGATTATTTAATTGATACTATGGATGACGAAATAATAGAGTTAGATGAGGCTGTAAGAATAGCTAAAATCTTACTTGATAAAGAATATATAGAAAAATTTGATTATAATCATTTTTTAAACAGTCTAGAAACTATTATTGCGGTTCATAACGAATGCTTAAATTATATAGATAAAGAAGTAGCTGAAAAGTTGCAACATAAAACAAAAATAAATTTAAAAGATTTAACAGTAAAATTTTTAACCAATATAAAATATAATAAGAGAGGATAGAGTTATGTATATAAGATTTAACGAAACGGCTCTTATGGTTTTAACTACTGCCAAAGAAGAAGCTAACGATTTTGGTGTTAAGGCTGTAGGAACTGAACATTTATTGCTTGCAATGCTTAGCATGAATAATACTCTTTCTTGTAGAACATTAAATAAATATGGCATCTACTATGACGATTTTAGAAAGAATGTTGTAGAATTTTATGAGAGTGAGTTAGAAGGAACAGATTTTTATCGCAATGTTCTTATGAAAATTGATTATACAAATGGCGCTGTGAGAACAATAGAAAAAAGTCAACAGTTTGCTGATGATACATCTAGCTTTGTAGTAACGAGTGAGCACTTATTACTATCATTATTAAATGAACAAACTAGTACAGCGGTAAGATTACTAAAAGAAAAACTAAATGTACATGTAGAGGCGATGATAACAGAACTATTTGAGCTATTGAAACAAAGCCAAGGATTATTCGCTAAGTTGTTTGATGGTTTCAAAAAATTAGATATGCCCGAAGATAGTTCATCAAAAACTAAAACGTTAAATTCTCTAGCGAAAGATTTAACTAAAGATGCATTTAATAATAAATTAGATCCAGTATTAGCACGTGATAAAGAGATTACACGTATGATCGAAATATTAAATAGAAGAACTAAAAATAATCCTGTTCTTATTGGAGAACCAGGCGTTGGTAAAACAGCAATTGTAGAAGGATTAGCAGAGAGAATAATTTCACAAAATGTTCCTAGTAATCTCTTAGGAAAAAGAGTTATGGTTCTTGATATGGGGACTTTATTAGCTGGAACTAAGTACCGTGGAGAATTTGAGGAAAGATTAAAAAATATTATTTCAGAAATAGAAGATGCAGGAGATATTATTCTATTTATTGATGAAATACATACTATTATTGGAGCAGGTGGTACAGAAGGTAGTGCAGATGCCTCTAATATATTAAAACCAGCCTTATCTCGTGGACTGATTCAATGTATAGGTGCTACTACGACAGAAGAGTATAGAAAATACTTTGAAAAAGATGCTGCTTTAGAACGTCGTTTCCAACCAATTAAAGTAGAAGAACCTAGCACAGAAAATTCTATAGAAATATTAAAAGGATTACGTCATAAATATGAAGAGCATCATAATGTAGAAATCTCAGATGAGGCAATAGATGCTGCCGTGAAATTAAGTACAACATATATAACTGACAGATGTTTACCAGATAAAGCTATTGATTTGATTGATGAGGCATGTTCAAAAGTTAAATTAAGATTTTACAGATCACCAGAAAAACTTAAAGAATATGAAGAAGAACTTAGTCGTTTAAATAAAGAAAAAGATCGTGCAGTAATAAATCAAGAGTTTGAGATTGCAGCACAAAAACGTGATGAAGTTAATCAAATTATAAATAAAATAGAGCAATTTAAAATTTCTTGGCAAGATAGCTTGAGTAAAGAAAAAATAAAAATTACATCAGATCATGTAGCGGAGGTATTAGCAGCATGGACAGGAGTTCCGGTTACTAAGCTTACTGAGACAGAAAGTGAAAGATTATTAAAACTTGAAGAAATTCTTCATGAGCGCGTAATCGGTCAAGATGAGGCGGTAACTAGCCTTGCTAAAGCAGTTAGACGTGCAAGAAGTGGTTTCAAGGCGGAAAACCGTCCAATAGGAAGTTTCATATTCTTAGGGCCAACTGGTGTAGGGAAAACAGAACTTGCTAAAAGCTTATCTGAAGCATTGTTTAGTTCTGAAGATAATATGATAAGAATTGACATGAGTGAATATATGGAACCTCATTCAATTAGTAGATTAGTTGGAGCTCCTCCAGGCTATGTTGGTTATGAAGAAGCAGGTCAATTATCAGAACAAGTTCGTCAGAAACCTTATTCTGTAGTATTATTTGATGAAATAGAAAAAGCACATCCATCAATATTTAATATTTTATTACAAGTATTAGATGATGGTCGTTTAACAGATGCGTCTGGTCGAACAATCGACTTTAAAAACACAATTATCATTATGACTTCAAATGTTGGAGTTAGTGAACTTAAAGATCAGAAATTTGTTGGTTTTGGAGGAAGTGAATCAATCAAAAATGATTATAAAAATGTTCAAAATACAATGATGGAAGCATTGAAAAAACAATATCGTCCGGAATTTTTAAACCGTATAGATGATATTATAGTTTTCAAAACTTTAGAAAAAGAAGAATTAGAAAAAATATCTGAATTGCTAATTAAAGGTTTATCAAAACGCTTAGAAGATAGAAATATAACTATTAAACTTACTAAAAAAGCGATGGCGAAAATCGTTGAAGATGGAAGTATTAAAGAATATGGAGCTCGTCCATTAAAACGTAGTATTCAAAAAAATATCGAAGATTTATTGAGTGAAGAGCTATTAAGAAATCCTGAACTAAGTGGGATTATCAATATTGACTATAAGAATGATAAATTTGTGGTTAAAAAGACTAAGAGGTAATTATGGCAAAAGTAAATGTGAAATATGAATGTAATGCCTGCGGTTATCAAAGTTTAAAATATATGGGGAGATGCCCAAGTTGTAAAAAATGGGCATCAATGGAAGAAGTGGTAGAAACTCCACAAAAAAAGACAAAACATACTGCATTTATTCCAACAAGTAGTGATACAGAACGTTTAGAGGCTGGAAAACTAAAATCAGTGTCTACTCAAGATGTTCCGAGAACTCTAACAGATAGTCAAGAACTAAATAGAGTTCTTGGTGGCGGGGTTGTTGGAGGTTCACTAGTTCTTTTGGGAGGAGATCCAGGGATTGGTAAATCAACGCTATTATTACAAATATCAGCATACTTAGCGAAAGAACATGATGTTCTTTATGTTACTGGGGAAGAATCGGTAAGACAAGTCAAAATCCGCGCAGATAGATTGAAAAATAATACAGATGAACTTTATGTTTATGCTCAAACAGATTTGAATTTAATATATGAAGTAGTAAAAAAAGTTAAGCCTAAATTCTTGGTAATTGACTCAATACAAACTATATATAATCCAAATTTAGAAAATTCACCAGGAAGTATTACTCAAGTTCGTGAATGTACTCAACAACTTATGAAGATTGCAAAGAGTTTAAATATTGCTATATTCATAGTGGGACATGTAACTAAAGAAGGAACAATAGCGGGGCCTCGTATGCTTGAACATATGGTTGATACAGTTCTATACTTTGAAGGGGAAGGTCAACATAGTTATCGAATGCTTCGAGCCGTGAAAAATCGTTTTGGATCTACTAATGAAATAGGAATTTTTGAAATGAAATCTAGTGGATTAGAAGATTTAGCTAATCCTTCACAGATGTTCCTAGAGGAAAGAAGTAAAAATTTAGCTGGTGCTACTATAATAAGTACAATGGAAGGTAGTAGAGCATTATTGGTAGAAATCCAATCTTTAACAACTCCAACAGCTTTTAATAATCCTCGTCGTGTATCATCAGGTCTAGAATACAATAAGTTGATTTTACTTATGGCTGTTCTTGAGAAAAAAGTAGGATATTTGTTGCAACAACAAGATGTTTATGTAAAGGTATCAGGTGGAGTTAGAATAGATGACCCTGCGGTTGACCTTGGTGTAGTTGTTGCTGTTGCTTCGAGTTTTAAAGATATAGCAGTTGATATGAATGACTGTTTTATTGGAGAAGTAGGATTGACAGGAGAAGTTCGACGTGTTAGCCGTATTGAACAAAGGATAAGTGAAGCAAAAAAACACGGCTTTAAACGTGCGATTGTTCCGGCTGGGAATATGAAGAATGCTGAATTTCCTCCTGGAATAGAAATTATACCAGTAAAAGATATTAGAGAATGTTTAGATATAGCATTCGGAAGTATATTTTAAAAAGAGATAAGTTGAAATTTTGTTGTAAAATTTCAACTTATTCTTCTATAAATTCCTTATATTAATTTTCAAGGGCTGATTAAAGATATTTTACTTAAAAAATATTTTTAATTTTTTTATAAAAGTTATATTAATTTTAAAGAAGTTGTAGTAGAATAGAAATATAGTAAGTTTTTTATTAAGTAGTAAATTATTTAGTAATCTATATTTTTTACTAATTATAATATCTTAATGCTTAATATAGGGCTTTCTTAATAAATAAAAAAGGAGTGATTTCATGTTAAAAAAAGTATTAATAGTAGTTTCATTATTTTTAGGAATAACTATAGGAACTTTATCAACAGGTATCTTATTAAATTATAATGTTTTTCCAACGATGAATGAAACGACTTTAAGACTAGTTGTTACTATAGGAACTACCGTAGTTTTCGTTTTAATGTCTTTATTATTTTCAGATAAATTTGTAACAACTATGAAAAGAATAGAAGATCGTTTATCAAAAACTCCTATTCAAAAAATTGTCTTTACTACGATAGGATTAATACTTGGGTTATTAGTAGCTGCATTATTATCTGCAGCTGTTGATGTAATAGCAGGGGCTGGTATAATGGGAAGAATAATTTCTTCAGTTATTTATATTGTTTTTGGCTACCTTGGTTTAATTTTAGGTTATCGTCGAAGTGGAGAATTTATAAGTATTTTTGATACATTTCGATTTAGTAATAGAAATAAGGATAAAGAAGCTAAACAAAAATCTAAAAAGCTTCAAGAAGTTATGGCAAAAGTAATTGATACTAGTGCACTTATAGATTCGCGTATTCATGATGTTGCAAAAACAGGTTTTTTGGAAGGTAAAATAATAGTACCTGACTTTGTGTTAAAAGAATTGCAACTCATTTCCGATTCAGAAGATCCGCTAAAGCGAGCTAAGGGAAGACTAGGGCTTGACTGCGTAGAGGATCTCCAAAAGATGAAAGAAATAGATTTGGAAATAGATAATCACTATAAATATAGCGAAAATAAAGGAGTAGATAATCTATTAATAGATTATGCATTAAAGTACAAATGCGCTATAATAACAACAGATTATAATCTAAATAAACTTGCAACATTACAATCGATTAAGGTACTTAATGTTAATGACTTAAGTAATGCGGTAAAGCCTATTCTAACAACAGGGGAACGCTTAAAAGTCCAAGTTCTAAGAGAAGGTAAGGAAAATAACCAAGGTGTTGCTTATACAGAAGATGGAACTATGATAGTCGTAGAGAATGGTAAACGCTATGTAGGAAAAAATATAGAGGTAGAAGTTCAAAGTGTTCTTCAAACTTCATCAGGAAGAATTATCTTCACCAAAATTATTTAATAAATTTGCTTTTTGTCATAAAATATGTTATGATAAAATGCGATGTTATAATAAATGAATTAAATTTTAGGAGGAGAGTATGCACACTTTTTTAATGGCAACAGCAATGATAAGTAGTATACTTATAATTATAGTAGTTTTATTACAAGAAAGTAAGTCTGGTGGTCTATCAGGATTAACTGGTGGAGCAGAGGAATTGTTTGGAAAGCAAAAAGTAAGAGGCGCAGAATTAGTTTTACAACGAATTACAATAGTGTTAGCATTAATCTTTGTTATTTCACTAGTGTGTCTTACTTGGTTAAAATTATAGACTGAAAATGATAAACCTAAAATGTGAACTCATTTTAGGTTTATTTTTATGGTAATAAATTCAGTACGAAGGAGGGTTATATGTTAGAAATAATCTTAAGTTTATTCAAAGAAAATAAAGTATTAAGTATAGAAGATTTGAAAGAAAAATTAAATATAGAATCAGCAAAAGATTTTGTTGAATTAATTAAGTATGTAGAAAAGTTAGAACAAAAATCGACCATAGTGCAGCTACCTAATGAAAAATTTCTTTATGTCAAAGAACAATTAGAGGTAGAGGGAATAATCAGATTGCATCAAAAAGGTTTTGCCTTTGTCTATGTAGAAAGTTTAGGAATAGAAGTTTATATCCCTAAAGGCTTTACTCAAAGTGCTATGACTGGTGATAAAGTATTTGTAAAAATTGATAGTGTATATAAGGATGAGCGCAATTTAGAAGGTATAGTCCAAAAGGTATTAGAAAGAAATACTAAGTATACTGTTGGAACGTTAACCAATGCTAAATTTTTCTCTTTTGTAAAAAGCAATGATAAAAATATAGAGAAGTATATTAAAATAACTAATTCTAAAAATTTTAATTTAGTTGATGGAACTAAAGTATTAGTTGAGATAACAGATTATTCTAAAGTCAGCTTTGAAGACCATAAAGGAATAATAATAAAAACATTAGGGCATAAGGATGACCCTGGAGTTGATATACTATCAGTAATCTATAAGCATGGTGTTCCTAATGAATTTCCGAAAGAAGTAGAAGAACAAACAAAAGTTATAAGCGATGAAATAACAATGGATGATAGCTATCGTGATTGTACAAAAGAAATGATAGTTACAATAGACGGAGATGATGCTAAAGATTTAGATGATGCTGTTTCTGTTGTGAAAACAAAGAAAGGTTATAGATTAAAAGTTTTTATAGCAGATGTTAGTCGCTATGTAACAGAAGATAGTCCATTAGATAAGGAAGCTGCCAATAGGGGATGTAGTGTATACTTGGCTGATAGAGTTGTGCCTATGTTACCAAGGAAACTATCTAATAATATATGTTCATTAAATCCAGATGTATTAAGATATACTATTTGCTGTGATATTGATTTTTCAGAAAAAGGCTTCCCAGAAAGTTATGATATATATCCAGCTATAATAAAATCAAAAGGACGTTTAACGTATAAGAAAGTTAATGAAGTTTATGAAAATGTTGCTGAGACAGTAGAAGAATATAAACCATATTTGTCTATGTTAAAGACAGCATTAGAGTTGTCGAAAAAAATTCGAACCAATCGTGAAAAAAGAGGTGCGATTGATTTTGATAAAGAAGAGTCAAAAATTATTGTTGATTCAAACGGAGACGTTTTAGATATAGTTCTAAGAGAAAGAGGGCTATCGGAAAGACTAATAGAAGACTTTATGCTAAGTGCTAATGAAGTTATAGGTGAGCACTTTTATTGGATGCAAGTACCGTTTATCTATCGTATCCATGAAGAACCAAAAGTAGAAAAACTACGTCAATTTTTTGATATATCAGCTAGTTTTGGATATAGAACAAAAGGAAAGATTGATGAAATTTCACCGTATATTTTAGCTAATATGCTTAAAAAATTTAAGGGAGAGGCAGTTGAACCAATGCTATCAACGATTCTTCTTAGAACGATGAATCAAGCCCGTTATTCAACGTCTAATATTGGACATTTCGCGTTATCTACTAAATACTATACTCATTTCACATCACCAATAAGAAGATATCCAGATTTATTGGTTCATAGGATGATTAGAAAATACTTATTTGAAGGTGATGTAAGTGAAAAAACACTTGAGCATTACGCTTGTAAACTTCCAGAGTTAGCAGAGAGTTCATCTGAATATGAAAAACGTGCTGTTGACTGTGAGCGCGAAGTTGATAAAATGAAAAAGTGTCAGTATATGTTGAAATATCAAGAACAAAGTTTTAGAGGGATGGTTTCAAGTGTAACAAACTTTGGAATCTTTATAACACTTGAAAACAAGGGAATAGAAGGCCTAGTTCATATTAAGGCAATGAATGATGATTATTATACTTATGATCAAAAAAATATGATCTTAATAGGACGTCGAAATAAAAAGATTTATCGCTTGGGAGATGAGGTAATCGTAAAGGTTGCTAATGTCGATTTAGAAAATCAAGAGATTGATTTTAAAATATTAAAACACAAATCATTGATAAAGAAAAAATAGAGGATGAAGTCTATGAATAAAGAGATAAAAGTAATAGCTCAAAATAAGAAAGCTAACCATGATTATTTTATAGAAGACACATATGAAGCTGGATTAGTTTTAACTGGTACAGAAATAAAATCTATACGTCGTGGTAGAATAAATCTAAAAGATTCATATTGTCAATCAAGACGCGGAGAAATGTTTGTTTATAATATGCATATATCGCATTTTGAAGAGGGGAATAGATTTAATCATGAGCCACTACGTGTTAGAAAATTACTATTAAAGAAAAAACAAATAGCAGTTTTGACCAATGCACAAAATGAAGTAGGAATTAGTATAATTCCACTAAAATTGTATATAAAAAATGGTTATGCCAAATTACTAATAGGTGTAGCAAAAGGTAAAAAGAATTATGATAAACGTCATGTCTTAAAACAAAAAGAAGCTACAAAAGAAATAAATAGGGTATTAAAAGACAAACAACGATATTAAAAAACAACTTATTATTTTATAATTTTTTTAAAATACATCTTTCACTCATTAAAAAGATGTATTTTTTTATTATATTGATTATAGTTATTCTAAAAAAATATAACACTATTATTTAATATATTAAAAATAACTATAGAATATAAAAATCTGTTATATTGAAAATAATGAATGTATTTCAAAAAATATATATCGTTTTCTTTGCTATAAAAGCATTTGCAAAGAATATTGATAAAACAACTTAAAAAACGCTTTACATTTTTATGAAAGCGTGCTACAATATTAAATGTAAGTTAAAAAAGCATTAAATAAATATCATGAAAAAGCATGCTAAAATAATATTTGACTGTAAAATACAGTGATTGATATATTACAGTTTCAATATTGTTGTATAACTGTATTTTAAATTTAATTAAGTATTTATAATAAGTCTAAATAAAATAAAGTATGATAATATTTTTAAAATAATATTAAATAGAATGTTTTTTTTGATATCAAATAATGTTTTTATATAAACAAAATATATTTATAAAAGGAGAAGTGTATTTATGGAAAAATTCACTCAATTATTACAGCCGGTGGCTGATAATCTTTATATTTCTGCACTTGTTGCATTAATACCTATAGTGTTCTATCTTGTAACACTAGCAGGTTTTAAAGTAAAAGGTTGGCTAACAGGGATGCTTACGCTAATAGTTGCTATCGTAGTAGCTTGTTTATTCTTCAAAATGCCATTCCAATTTGCAGCAATGTCAACTCTTCACGGTATGGTTTATGGGATACTTCCAATCTCTTGGATTATCTTAACATCTGTATTCTTATATAAAATGACAGTTAAAAGCGGTCACTTTGCGATTATCCGTGATAGTATTACATCATTAACTGATGATAGACGTATTCAAGCGTTAATCATTGCGTTCTCATTCGGAGCATTCTTAGAAGGAGCTGCAGGATTTGGAGCGCCAGTTGCTATCACAGCAGCACTTTTAGTAGGATTAGGATTTAAACCTTTATACGCAGCAGGTATCTGTATGGTAGCTAACACTGCACCAGTTGCTTTCGGAGCAGTTGGAGCACCTGTAACTGCGTTAGACGGATTAACTACTTATGCTAACGGAACACCTATTGCAGCAGCTGAAATCGCAGCTATGATTGGACGTCAATTACCGTTAATCTCTATATTTATTCCATTCTACTTAGTTCTTATTATGGCTGGTTTCAAAAAAACTATGGAAATCTGGCCAGCATTATTAGTATCAGGTGGATCATTCGCGATTGCGCAATTTATAAGTTCTAACTACATGGGAGAACAATTACCAGACATTCTTTCTTCATTAATTTCATTAATCGCAACAGTAATTTTATTGCAATATTGGAAACCAAAAACAACTTGGAGATTTGAAGGTGAAGAAGAAAATGCTAATAAAGAAAATTTAGCTCCTAAACACTCATTAAATGAGATTATGGTAGCATGGTCTCCATTCGTAGTATTAACAATCATTATCTTTGTTTGGACGTTAAAACCAGTTAAAGCATTCTTTAAAACGCTTGCTCTTAATCCAAAAGTTCCACTTATCCACAACAATATAGTGAACTCTATTTCTCATAAAGAAATTGCAGCTGTATTTAAACTTGATCTTATCGGTTCTATCGGAACAGGTATTCTTGTTGCGGCATTAATATCTAAGTTTATTATTAAACTTAGCTGGAAAGAAACATTCAAAACTTTTGTTGAAACATTCTCAGAAGTTAAACTTGCATTATTAACAATCTGTTTCGTAGTTGGATTTGCATATATCATGAACGCATCAGGTATGTCAAATACTTTAGGATACGCTTTAGCAGCTACAGGTGCAGCATTCAAAGTTTTATCACCAGCTTTAGGTTGGATTGGGGTATTCATCACAGGATCAGATACATCAGCTAACTTACTATTCGGTAAACTTCAACAAGTTACAGCTAGCCAAGTTGGTATGGATCCATTAGTTGCAGTATCAGCTAACGCATCTGGAGGGGTTGTAGGTAAGATGATTTCTCCACAATCAATTGCAGTAGCAGCTGCTGCGGTAGGATTAGTAGGTAAAGAATCAGACTTACTTAAATTCACTGTAAAACACAGCTTTATCTTATTACTTGCAGTCTGCGTTATCGTTTACCTACAAGCTAGTGGTATACTAGGATGGATGATTCCGCATCACCCATAGAATAAAATAATAAATTAATTAAAGAAGATTGAGATTTTCTCAATCTTCTTTTTTTGATATTACCTCTTAAATTTGGCAAAAGTTTTATAAAAAAAATATTAGAAATTACTAGTATATTTATTTACAAGTAGGAAAAATAGTGGTATTATTGTTTAGTTAGATTAATTATTTAATCATGAGTTATTGTAATTAGTTTTATTTTTTAAAGAATTTCAAGGAGAAAAAAATGTCAGTAAAATTAAGAGATGATGTTAGAAATATAGCTATTATTGCTCACGTTGACCATGGTAAAACAACATTAGTTGATGAACTACTAAAACAATCAGGTATTTTTCGTTCTAATGAACATGTAGAAGAAAGAGCAATGGATTCTAATGATATAGAAAGAGAACGTGGTATTACTATTTTAGCAAAAAATACTGCGATTGATTATAAAGGAAAAAGAATTAATATTCTAGATACACCAGGACATGCTGACTTTGGTGGAGAAGTTGAGCGTATTATGAAAATGGTTGATGGTGTTCTTTTAGTAGTAGACGCTTATGAAGGAACTATGCCACAAACACGTTTTGTACTTAAAAAAGCTCTTGAACAGAATCTAAAACCTATCGTTGTTGTTAACAAAATTGATAAAGACTCTGCAAGACCTGAAGAAGTAGTTGATGAAGTTATCGATTTATTTATCGAATTAGGTGCTAATGATGATCAACTTGAATTCCCTGTTGTCTATGCCTCAGCAATTAATGGAACAGCATCTTTAGAAAGTGATCCAAATCTACAAGACGAAAACATGCAATGCTTATATGATGCTATCATTGATTATGTACCAGCGCCAGTTGATAATCGTGATGAACCACTTCAATTCCAAGTAGCGTTATTAGATTACAATGACTATGTTGGACGTATTGGTATTGGTCGTGTATTTAGAGGAAGTATGAAAGTTGGAGAATCTGTTTCTCTAATGAAATTAGATGGAACTGTTAAAAATTTCCGTGTAACAAAGATTTTTGGTTACTTTGGACTTAAACGTGATGAAATCCAAGAAGCTCATGCGGGAGATATTGTTGCCGTAAGTGGTATGGATGATATTAACGTTGGTGAAACGGTTTGTCCTACTGAGCATCAAGAAGCGTTACCTATACTTCATATAGATGAACCTACTTTGCAAATGACATTTTTAGTAAATAATTCACCATTTGCAGGGAAAGAAGGGAAATTCGTTACAGCAAGAAAATTAGAAGATAGATTAATGCAACAACTAGAAACTGATGTATCTCTTCGAGTTGAACCAAATAGTAGTGATTCTTGGGTTGTAAGTGGACGTGGTGAGCTACATTTATCTATTTTAATTGAGAACTTACGTCGAGAAGGTTATGAACTTCAAGTATCTAAACCAGAAGTAATTATCCGTAATATTGACGGAGTAGATTGTGAGCCAGTTGAACGTGTTCAAGTAGATGTGCCAGATGAAAGTGTAGGAGCTGTAATTGAATCTCTAGGACAACGTAAAGGTGATATGGTTGATATGCAAGCTGATGGGAATGGACAGACACGCCTTATCTTTAACGTTCCAGCGCGTGGACTTATCGGATATAGTACGGAATTTATGTCTATGACAAAAGGATATGGAATTATCAATCACACATTTGATTCTTACCAACCTATGCAAAAAGGTAAAGTTGGTGGACGTAGAAATGGTGTATTAGTTGCATTAGAAAATGGACAAGCAACTGCATATTCAATTTCAAGTTTAGAAGATCGTGGGACAGTATTTATTGAGCCAGGAACAGAAGTTTACGGTGGTATGATTGTAGGAGAAAATAGTCGTGAAAATGACTTAACTGTAAATATCACAAAAGCAAAAGCTCAAACAAACGTTCGTTCTTCTACAAAAGATCAAACAGTAACTCTTAAAAAAGCACGTATTATGACATTAGAAGAAAGTTTAGAGTACTTGAGTGATGATGAGTATCTAGAAGTAACTCCTGAATCAATAAGATTACGTAAAAAAGAATTAGATAAAGCGGTGCGTGAAAAAGCAGCACGTAAAGCTAAATATGCAGAAGAATAAATTCAATAAAAAAAGAAACTTTATAATATAAAGTTTCTTTTTTTATTGAAAAAATATAATTTTATATTATATATCTTTTTACCTATAAATAAGGAAATGTAAGTATAGTATTTTATCATATTTATTATATTTCGAAATATAATAAAATATATTGTTTTATAAATTTCTTGATACCGATATAACCTTTGTGTTATAATATTTATAGATATTAATCTAAAAATATAATTAAACAATTTATAAAGGGAGGAACCATTATGGCTTTAAAATATGACGTTGTAATAAAAACAACAGGAATGGGAAGTGGAGAACAAGAATTAATAGATAATTTAATGAAAGGGTTCATTCATGTTCTTTCTGAGAAAGAACATTTACCACAACATATTGTTTTTTATGGTGAGGGAGTAAAATTAACTACTAAAGGATCTGAATCACTAGAAGATTTACTAGAATTAGAAAAACGAGGTGTTAAAATTCTTTCATGTGGAATATGTCTAGATTATTATGATTTAGATGATTACCTTAAAGTAGGTGAAACTACAACAATGTCAGAAGTTATAGATATAATGACTAATAGTGATTTAGTAGTTGAACCATAATAATTTTATAAGGCTAGTTGATATAATGAATGAATCACGAGAGATTAACGGAAAGGTGATAACAATATATTGCTAGCCTTTTATTTTTAATTAGGAGGTATATATGACGAGATTTAAACCTTTTACAACAACTTTAATAGGCAGTCTTCCGAGAACTAAAGAACTACTATTATTAAAAGAAAGTAGTAATAATAGTTCGAAATATGAAAAAGCGTATAAAGAAAAATTATTGGAAGAAACTCGCAAAGTAGTTGAATTACAAAAAGAATGTGGGATTGATGTAATAGTAAGCGGTGAGTTAAATAGAGATAATTATATGAGTTATGTGGCTGAAGTCGTTGATGGTATAAAATTACTTAATATGGAAGAAGTAATGTCGTTAACTAATAATACTGATAATTTTAGCAAGAGTTTAGAAGAAATGGATGCTGCAGATGATACGATGAACAGCCCTATATGTTTTTCAAAACTTGATACAAAAAAGAGACTTAATGATTTTGAATTTGGTATCTTAAAAGAATTAGTAGATGGTGATATAAAATGCACCTTGCCAAGCCCATATTTATTAACACGTTCAATGTGGTTAAAAGAAGTAACAGGAAAAGTTTATGATGGGCGTCGTGAATTGGGAGAAGATGTTGTAGAACTTTTATGTAATGAAATACGTGAATTGGTAGAAAGTGGAGCCAAAATAATTCAAATTGATGAACCTATTTTATCAGAGGTAGTATTTACTAATGAAAAAGCAGATAACTCTTTTTACTGAGGGGCCTTATCAGAAAAAGTCAAGGTTGACAAAGAGTTAAAATTTGCAAAATCATTGCTGACGCCTGTACTTGCAGAAATTAGAAAGTATAAAGGTGTCACCAGTGCAATGCATGTATGTCGAGGGAATTGGACTACAGATGAGAGTGTTTTATTACATGGTGCATATGATAAATTAAGTAAGTTTTTTGATTCGCTAGATGTAGATATGTTAGCATTAGAATTTTCAACACCGCGAGCAGGAGAAATAGAAAAACTATTCTTTAATAACTTCTTAGATACAAAGATAATTCTAGGGTTTGGTTGTATTAACCCGCGAAGTGAACGAATTGAACCTGTTGAAGAAATAGTTGAAAGGGTAGAGGAAGTTTTACAGTTTCTTCCACCTGAAAAAGTTTGGTTAAATCCCGATTGTGGTTTTGCAACATTCGCTAAGCGACCGTTAAATCCGTACCCAATTATCCAAAAAAAATTGAAAAATATGGTTGCAGCAGCGCAAATATTGAGAGAAAGATACTGGAAAAATTAAAGGAGCTAATTAATTAGCTCCTTTAATTTCTAAGTTTCCATCTTTAAGAGAGATATTATCGCCTTCTTTTACTTCATCATACTGCTCTTTAGTAACAGAAACATATTTTGTTTCGCCATCTTTAGTCTTTATTTCAAGCATATAAACAGGAACCTTACTATCTTTAACATTATCTACCAATTCTTTTTGTTTATCACTAGCATGAATATGATTACGAGAAGCTGTTGAATTAAATAGTGTGTACCATAAAAGTGCATTTGTGATACTGCTTCCTGAGAAAAAACCACTATTTTTGTAATTATTATTTAAATATTCTGTATATTGCTTTTTGTAACCTGTATTATTATAACTATTATAGTCTTTGTTGTAAGTTCCTTTAGAGTTTTTAGAATTTGAGTTAGGAGTAGGCTTACTGCTAGATGTTTGAGAACTTGGTTTTGCGCTGGGGTTACTGCTGGTAGGTTTGCTACTTGGTTTTGCTGAAGGGCGCGGAGTAGAGCTTCTTTTAGCATCTGCAACATGAGTATTTGTTATCCCAATTGAAGAAAATATAAGTGTAAGAGAAAATAAAATTTTTCCTAATCTTTTTAATTTTTTATTTTTCATAAAATCTAACCTCTTATTAATTATTTATTTTCAGTACTACGCTTAGCAACAACCGTACCTTCAATACTTTCATTAGAACTTGTTTCGCTTTTCACAGTGTTTTCTATATTTGTTTTGTCCTCAATGTTATCTGAATTAGTGTTATTGTTAAAGTAATAATATATGCCGCCTGCTAACAGAGAAATAATCAATAGTGTAGTAAAAATTTTAAAAAACCTAACCATATTAGAATCCTCCTAGAGTATATCCTTTCAAGTCTAATGCGCGTTTTAGTCTATCATATTCTGATGCGGGTACTTCTAGTTCTTCATCATTGACTTGGCTAATAGTTGCATAATCATCATCTAAACCTTTCCAAATATCAACAACATTATCAAGATTTAAAAGGCCTCGAGTACCATCAATTAGTGTTATTTCAAACCAATTCATAAAAAATAATCTCCTTTTAAAATTATGATTTTATTATATCATAGCTTTATACAAAAATGTAGTAGACAAGATTAAGAGAAGTAAAAAATTTATTTATAGAGGAAAATTAATGTATATTTTATGAAAATTTGATATAATTAAGTAAATAGTAAAAATAGTGAGGATGAAAAATGAAAGTATCTGTAATTGGTTCAGGAAGTTGGGGAACAGCCTTGTCACAGGCAATAGTAGACAATGGGCATGAATTGTTACTGTACGCTAGGACAGAAAAGGCCAAAAATGAAATTAATATTGAGCATACAAACAAAAGATATTTGAAAGATGCTGTATTACCTAATGAAATTGTAGCGACATCTGATTTAAGTGAGGCGGTTACTTTTGCCGATGTAATAGTAATTGCAGTACCTACAAAAGTTATGAGGGAAACTGCTAGGAAAATAAATGAATATTTGGAAAAGCCGAAATATATTATTCACGTTTCTAAAGGATTAGAGATGGATACTAATAAAAGAATGTCTGAAGTTATTAAGGATGAAATATCTCCTAACCATCTAAAAGGAGTAGGCGTTTTAAGTGGACCTTCTCATGCTGAAGAATTAATTCTTAGAAATCCTACAGTAGTAGCGATTGCTTCTGATAATGATGAACTGAATAAAGTAGCCCAAGAAATTTTCCACAATAAGTATTTTAGAATATATGTTAATAAAGATATTATTGGTGTAGAGGTAGGTGGTGCACTGAAAAATATAATAGCGTTAGGTTGTGGAATGATTGACGGTATGCAATATGGAGACAATGCCAAAGCAGCGTTACTTACACGTGGCTTAATAGAAATAACGCGACTTGGAAAAAAATTAGGTGCAGATGAAATGACATTTCTAGGCTTAGGGGGTATAGGGGATTTAGTTGTTACTTGTACATCTAAGCACTCAAGAAACTACAATTGTGGATATTTAATTGGGCAAGGCTATACATTAGAGCAAGCTATAGAAAAATTAGATATGGTTGCGGAAGGTGTAAGAACTACAAAAGTTTGTTATTTCCTATCTAAAAAATATAATGTGTATATGCCGATTACTGAAAATATTTATAAAGTTTTATATGAGGGGTTAAGTATAAAAGATTGTGTTAGTAATTTAATGAAAAAAATGGCTGCCGAAGAACTAAATAAATTTGAGTAAGAAGAGGGTTTATCTAAATAAATTAGTAGAAAAAGCTAGATTTTTAAGAAAAATTTGCAAAAATATAGAAAAAAATAGGAATTTTCGCTATTTTTCTTTAGTAAATCCTTGATTATTACTAATTTATATGGTAATATTTAATAAGTGCAACGGGTAACCGTTACTCAATAATGGAGGTAAAGAATTAATGAATAAATCAGAATTAATTTCAAAAGTAGCTGAAAAATCAGGACTACAAAAAAAACAAGCAACTGCTGCTATCGAAGCATTCGTAGAAACAGTTGAAGAAACTTTAGCTAAAGGTGAAAAAATCCAAATTATTGGATTTGGTAACTTTGAAGTTAGAGAGAGAGCTGCTCGTAAAGGACGAAACCCTCAAACTAACGAAGTTATCGAAATCGCTGCAAGCAAAGTACCTGCATTCAAAGCTGGTAAAGCTCTTAAAGACGCAGTTAAATAATAAAAATTTAATTTTAAGAGGAGTTACTTACGGGTAACTTCTTTTTTTATAAAATTAGGAGGTTAATTTTGAAAAATAAGGAACAATCACAACAACTAATAAAAACATTATTAGAAAATATAGGTGAAGATACTTCAAGAGCTGGATTAATAGATACACCGAAAAGATGTGTAAATATGTATGAAGAGTTACTGTCTAAAACTAATGTGGATCCAAAAGAAGAAATTAATACATTTTTTGAATCAGAGAACGATGAACCAATATTAGTCAAAGATATTCAATTTTATTCATTATGCGAACATCATATGCTACCTTTTTACGGGGTTTGCCATATCGCTTATGTTCCTAATAATAAAAAAATCACCGGTCTTAGCAAATTGGCGCGTCTTGTAGAGAGTGCAAGCCGTAGGCTTCAAATCCAAGAAGATATGACACTTATGTTGGTAAATGCAATAGAAGAGCAATTACAACCGAAAGGTGTATATGTAATTATAGAAGCGGAGCATATGTGCATGGCTATGCGTGGTATTAAAAAAATAGGCTCAAAAACAGTAACTAGTAAAAAAACTGGTGTTTTTCTAGAAGATACAGAACTAGTAAAAGATATTCAATATAAAATTAAGTTATAATTTGAAGAATTGTAAAGAGATAAGGAGTATATTATGAAAGAAACTAGCTATATTATTATAAGAGCAGAAGTTGATAATGTGAAGGTAATCACTAAGAAAACAAATAATGAAGAAGCTTTAGAAATATTAAATAAGGGAGAAGTCATTATCCTAAATGTTTTTGATAATATCGTTAATTTCAAAGTTCAAGGTAGAGCAAGAATAGTATCGAATTTAGACCAAGTGATTTCTGGTAATTAAAAAGTTCGTTGGAATTTTCCAACGAACTTTTTATCATTTTACTAGAATAGTAATTTATCTGCTCCACCTAATTTATAATCAAGGGCTGCCATTGCAAGTACATTAATGAAGTGCCATGGTCGATCAAATTCTGGTTGGAAGAATATGTCAGCAAGTGCTAATTGTTCTAAAGTCCAGTCTGATGCGATAGCTATAGATAATGCTGCGATTGCACTAGAAACGTCGTGTTTAGACATTAATTGAGCCCCTAGAACTCTATGTGTATCTTCATCGAAATAAATTTTCATGTGAACAAGATTATTTTCTTTTCTCATAAAGTCTGGGTAAATCTTCTCCTCTACATATTTAGAAGAGACCTTACCATCATACAGGCTAACACCATTTTGTGATAATCCAGTACTCACAAATTTATAATCAAAGAATGATAATGCTGATGTACCATTAACAGCAGGCATTTTAGTTTTGATTCCCATAGCATTTAATGCTGCAATTACTCCTTGACGTCGTGCTAAAGTAGCCAGCGCAATTGGTAATTGACCGCGAGTAGGAGCGTATGGAAGAAGTGTAGAGTCTCCACCAGCATATACATCTTTAGCAGATGTTTCTAGGTATTCATTAGTTATAACAAAGCCACGTTCAGTTAATTCTAATTCACCATTTAACCATGAAGCGTCAGGGCGAACCCCAACTGACATAATTACTGTATCTGCTTCATATTCGCCTTTGTCTGTTACAACAGATGTAACTTTTCCATTTTCACCTTTAAATGAAAGAACTTTTTCCCCACCATGAACTTTAAGGTTGTGTTTTGCACCTTCATTAGTTAGGATATCAGTAAGTTCTTGGTCTAGATATGTATTTAGAATCCTTGGCGCAAAATCAACGATTGTAACATCGATGCCATGTTTTGCATAAGATTCTGCAACTTCAAGGCCGATATAGCCACCACCTACAACTACTGTTTTTTTACTTTTTTGCATGCAATCGTATACTGCTTGAGTATCTTCTGGACCACGGAATGTATGAATATTCTCTAATTCTATTCCTTCAAATGGTGGTTTAATTGCTGCTCCACCTGGACTTAAAAGAAGTTTATCATAGTTTTGTTTTTCTTCTTCTCCAGAAGAAGTTTTTACTATTATGTATTTCTCTTTTGTATTTAATCCTATAACGTCGCTATTACAGTGAATATTAATTCCTTGTTCAGCATAAGATTTTTCTGTTGCAAAGTGTAATTCTGATAATGCTTTAGATGTCCCATCTAAATAAGATTGACTACCTCATCCCATAAAAGAAGCGCTAGAGCCTCTCTCATATAAATGAATATCAGCACTTTTGTCATTTTTTAAAATAGTTTGAACTGCTTCATATCCGAAGTGCGATGTCCCAACAACTATATATTTCATTGTTTTTCCTCCTGTATCTATAAATTATAATTAGGTGTATTAATATACATTTTAAATTTTAACATGAAACGCTTTTATATAAAAATAATTTGTTTCAAAAAAATAAAATAAAAATAATTATATAGCTAATTAGTAGAAATTTTTTACAATTTAAAATATAACGATAAAAGTTAAATATAAATGCACTTAAGAAAAATAGAAATCAATAATTTGACTTTATTTGACTTTTGTTTTATTATGAACAGTAGAAAAATCTTTTTAATTATATAATATAAAGAAGATTTTAGTAATAAATTATTTATTTTGCTTTAAAGTTAATATGATATATAATTATTAATGAAATAATTTTTAAAAAGAGGTAATAGAAATGATTAAACCATTATTTGATAATGTTTTACTAAAAAAAATTGAGGTAGAGAAAGCGACAACTAGTGGAATTGTCTTGGCTTCTAAAGAGGATACATCTAACATTGGAATAGTAGTAGCATTGGGTGAGAGTTGTTTACTATCTACTGATAATGAAGGAGAACTAAGTGCAGGAAGTAAAGTAGTTTTTTCTGATAAGTATAAAAAAGTGGATTTTGAAGGGCAAGAATATTATTTAGTTAATGAAGAGGAAGTTCTTGCAGTAATAGAAGACTAGGAGGCTATATGGTTAAAGAGTTAAAATTTTCAGAAGATGCACGTCAATCAATGAAGCGTGGTGTTGATAAGCTTGCTAATGCGGTTAAAGTAACATTGGGACCTAAGGGGCGTAATGTTGTATTAGATAGAAAGTTTGGATCACCACTAATCACAAATGATGGAGTATCGATAGCTAAAGAAATAGAATTAGAAGATCCTTATGAAAATATGGGGGCCAAATTAGTAGCTGAAGTTGCAAATAAAACTAATGAAATTGCAGGAGATGGTACTACTACAGCAACAATTTTGGCACAATCAATGATAACGGAAGGTCTTAAAAATGTAACTAGCGGGGCAAATCCTGTCGGGCTGCGTCGTGGAATGGAGCGTGCAGTCAAAGTTGCAGTTGAACGTCTTCGTGAAATTAGCGTAACTGTAGATTCTAAAGATAAAATAGCTCAAGTAGGTGCTATTTCTGCTGCTGATGAAGAAGTAGGTAAGTTTATTTCTGAAGCAATGGATAAAGTAGGAAATGACGGTGTTATCACTATCGAAGAATCTCAAGGATTAGAAACTATGCTAGAAGTTGTAGAAGGTATGCAGTTTGACCGTGGATATCTTTCACCATATATGGTAAGTGATACCGAGAAAATGCTAGCGGATTTAGATAATCCATATATTCTTGTTACTGATAAAAAGATTAATGCAGTTCAAGAAATTTTACCAGTATTAGAAGAAGTAGTTGCTGCAGCGAAACCACTACTTATTATAGCAGATGATGTTGAGCAAGAAGCAATTGCAACTTTAGTAGTAAATAAACTTCGTGGAACATTTAATGTAGTTGCAGTAAAAGCACCTGGTTTTGGTGAAAGAAGAAAAGCAATTTTAGAAGATATTGCGATATTAACAGGAGCAACATTAATAACAGAAGACTTAGGATTAGATCTTAAGGATGCGAATATTACAATGTTAGGTAATTCATCAAAAGTAAATGTTACAAAAGAACGTACGATTATTGTTGATGGTAAGGGAAATAAAGAAGATATAGAAAGTCGTAAAAGCCAAATAAAATCATTATATGCAGAATCAACTTCAGAGTTTGATCGTGAGAAGTTACAGGAACGCTTAGCAAAATTATCAGGTGGTGTGGCTGTAATAAAAGTTGGTGCAGCGACAGAAACAGAACTAAAAGAGAAAAAATTACGCATTGAAGACGCGCTTAATTCAACTCGTGCTGCGGTTGAAGAAGGAATTGTTGCAGGAGGAGGAACAGCTCTTGTTCAAGTGATCTCTGAAGTAGAAAAATTAGTAGCAACTGGTGATGAACAAACAGGTATTAATATTATAAAAAAAGCACTAGAAGCACCGGTTCGTCAGATTGCAGAAAACGCAGGTTTAGAAAGTAGTGTGATTGTAGAAAAACTAAAATCTGAAGAAATAGGTGTTGGATTTAATGCTGCTACAGAAGAATGGGTTGATATGATAAAAGCGGGAATAGTAGACCCAACGAAAGTAACTCGTTCAGCGTTACAAAATGCTGCGAGTGTGTCTAGTTTATTCTTATCAACAGAAGCAGTTGTAGCTGATATTACGGAGGAATCGCCTATGCAACCTCAGATGCCAATGATGTAGTATTCTTGAAATGCAAAATAGTTGAATAAGTGACAATATTATAATAAGATAGAATTATATAAAGTAAAAGGAGATAAAATAATGAGAGAGATTACAGATAAAGAATTTTTTGAATTATCAAAAACAGACAGCGTTAAGGTTTTTGACTTTTGGGCACCATGGTGTGGTCCTTGTAAAATGCTAGCGCCAGTGTTAGAAGAAGTTTCAAATGAGCTTACTAACATTGAATTCTATAAAATTAATGTAGATGAAAATCAAGAAGCAGCTGGAGAATACGGAGTAATGTCAATTCCTACATTACTTGTAATGAAAAATGGTGAGGTTTTAGAAGAAAAAACAGGTTACCAACCAAAAGAAGCATTAGTACAATTATTGTCTAAATATTAATTAATAGAAAAAAATCCCTAATTTTAAAATTAGGGATTTTTTGAAAATAAATATAGATAAAGGAAGTCAGTACATTGACTTCCTTTATCTTATAATTAATAATTTTTTAAGTAATGATCAATTTCCCAATCTGTAACTTGTGTTCTAAATGAATCCCATTCTATAGATTTTGCTTCGATAAAATTGAAGAAGATGTGATTACCAAGAGCTTCTTTCATGATTGATGAAGAGCTTAGTTCTTTAAGTGCTGTATATAAAGTAGAAGGGAGCTCATCTATTCCATTGGCAATTCTTTCTTCACGAGTCATGACATAAATATTACTTCTTACTTCATCAGCAGGAACAAGTTTGTTTTCTATACCATCTAGACCGGCAGCTAGAATAGTAGACATTGCTAAGTATGGATTAGCAGCCGGATCAACAGATCTAACCTCTACACGTGTTGATTTTCCGCGAGATGCGGGTACTCTAACTAACGGAGATCTATTAGAAGTAGACCAAGCAACATAACAAGGTGCTTCATATCCGGGTACTAGACGTTTATAAGAGTTAACTGTAGGGTTACAAACGGCTGTGAAACTACGTGCATGTTTTAAAATTCCAGCGATGAAATGGGAAGCTGTTTCTGAAAGGCCGTTCTCGCTGTTTTCATCATAAAAACTATTCTCTCCTTCACTAAATAAAGAGACATTACAGTGCATACCAGATCCATTAATACCAAACATAGGTTTTGGCATAAATGTCGCATGTAGACCGTGTTTTCTTGCTATAGTTTTTACAATAAGTTTAAAAGTTTGAATGTTATCGCAAGCTGAGATTACATCATCATATTTAAAATCTATTTCGTGTTGACCTGGAGCCACCTCATGATGACTAGCTTCGATATCAAAACCAAGATGTTCTAATTCTAAAACAATATCACGACGTACATTTTCCCCAAGATCAACAGGAGCTAAGTCAAAATAACCACCATTATCATTTAATTCTAAACTAGGTTCACCATTTTCTTTAAGCCTAAATAGGAAAAATTCTGGTTCTGGTCCTAAATTTAATGTATCAAAACCTAATTCATTCATTTTTTTAAGAATTCGTTTTAAATTACCGCGTGGATCACCAGCAAAAGGTTTTCCGTCAACAGTATACACATCACAGATAAAGCGTGCTACTTTACCATATTCACTATCCCATGAAAATACTAAAAATGTGTTTAAGTCTGGATATAGATACATATCACTTTCTTCAATACGAACAAATCCTTCTATAGAAGAACCATCAAACATCATTTTATTATCTAAAACTTTTTCTATTTGACTTACTGGTACTTCTACATTTTTTATTGTTCCAGTAATATCTGTAAATTGTAATCTAATGTATTTCACATTTTCTTCTTTAATTCTTTTTAGAATATCTTCTCTAGTAATTGTTTTAGCCATTTTAACTCCTTTTCACTTGTAATAAAACCTAACATTAAAATTTATTTTTTTTGTTGTTATAAAATCTCGATAAATCTCCTCGTCCAATAGATCTTTCTCTTGGCAGACCACTAGGACCAGCGAAAATATCATTATGAATAATTTGACGCAATTGTGTAGTCTCTTTTGAAACTTCTTTTTCATTGATTATTTCATCGATAGCTTTTAAATTAAAGCCCTTTGTTAATAGATCCTTAATTGTTAGCAATTTATCAATATCATTTAATGAAAATAATCTAGTGTTTCCTTCGGTACGATTAGGAGTGAAAAGTTTCTTTTCTTCATAATAACGTATTTGTCGTGCAGATAACTGTGTAATTTTTGTAACAACACTTATTGAAAACACAGGAAGATTCTTTTGAAACTCTTTAAACCCCATCTAATCACCTCACTTTAAATTTGGAAAATAAATATTTCTCACATATGTATCATAGCAAAAAAATATAATATTATAAAAAACATGTTAGAAAATATAACATAGATATAAATTATTTATAATTATAGCATAAAAATTAAATAATGTTTAGAAATGAGAAGGAAATTTCACATAAAGTAATACAATTTTTAATTGTGTTAAATTTTAATGAAGAATTTTCTAATAATGGCAGAAATGTATTTAAAAATTTTAAAAATCATGATAGAATAGACTATATAACAAATAAGAAAGGATAGACAGTATGGTAATATTTTTATCTGTTATGGTATTCCTTATCTCTTTTGTACTATTATTAGGAGCATATATATTATTAGTTGCTAATAATAAAATAAAGAAGAGACGTATGGATAAAGTTTTAAAATTGATAGCAGCCTACAGTTTAGTTACAGCTTTAGTGTACTGTTATCAATATTTATATTTATAATATAAAATATGTTTGGAAGTGAAAATTTTGAAAAAAGATTCCTTGTTTAAAGGAACTGCAATGCTTAGTATTAGTTTAATATTAACAAAAATTTTAGGAGCTATTTATCTTATTCCATTTTATCAAATAATAGGTGGAGAAGAACAAATGGCATTGTACAATTATGGTTATAGTTATTACGCAACAATTTTAGAAATTTCTGCCGCAGGAACGCCTCTAGCAATAGCAAAGTTAGTTGCAAAATATAATGCACTTGGAGCATATAGTGTAAGTAGACGCATATACAAAATGGGTTCATGGTTATTAATAATTATGGGAATAGTAGGTTTTTGTATCTTGTTTTTTGGTTCCGATTATATTTCTGAACAAATTTTAATAAGTAATCAGCAAAAATTCACACCAGCAGATGGAGCGTTAGTTTTAAAAAGCTTAAGCTTTGGGGTGCCTATAGTTTTAGTTTCAGCAGGGCTTAGAGGATTATTCCAAGGTCATGAGGTAATGTTGCCATCGGCAATAAGCCAATTTATTGAACAAGTTGTTCGTATTGTATTTATGTTAGGGGCAACATATGTTGTTATTAAAATTTTAGGATATGGTATTGTTGAAGGGAACGTAACTGCAACATTTGCAGCAGCGGTAGGTGCAGTATTTTCCGTTCTTACACTATTTTATTTTTATAAAAAATATAAAAACTCTTTAGACTATAATACAGAAAACGATGAGGTAGAATTAAATATTTCAACAATTAGCCTTGTGAAGGAATTTTTCTCTGTATCTATTCCATTTATCTTTATAGTTGGATTATTTCCTATCTTAAATATTATAGATCAACATAATTTTATTTATGGTATGACAGAAATAGGTAAGGCAGATATAGTAGATGGTAGGTTTTCAGCCTTACAGCTTGTTAACAAAATAGTTATGATAGCAGTAGCTATTGCGCCAGCATTTTCTAGCACGTTTTTACCTTCTATAACTAGATTGTATGCAGTGGGAGAGAAAGCTGGAGTTAGTAATCAAATAAATAAAGTGGTGTTGTCTTTAATGATGGTGGTTTTACCAGCATTAGTTGGGATGTATATTTTAGCTGATCCTTTATATTCAGCATTCTATAGTAGGAGCTTGATAAATTCTGAATTATTAAGGTTTTATCTACCACTTGCAATATTGTATTCTATCTATAGTTTAACTAGCGTAATAATGCAGGCAATTAATAGACAGTTAATAAATTTGATTACAATAATCTTCGGGTTAGTGGTTAAATACGTAACGATAAAGCCATTGGTTATTACGTTTGAAACTAATGGAGTTATATTATCCTCTATTGTAACCTACTTAGTTATGATTATTATTAATTTAATTGTGATAAATGCGGAAGTGAGATTAAGAATTATTGAGTTTGTTAAAAAATTTATTATCTTGGTGTGCAGTTGTTTTATAATGTTTATAGCGGTAGCAGCAGTTTATGAAGCTATAATATCAAATTTTGTCTTAGAGGCAAAACTATCAAGTATGATTTTAATAGTTATTTGTGCAATATTAGGAGCAGTAGTTTACTTTTATAGTATTGTTAATATGGGATTTGTAGAATATTTATTTGGTAGAAAAATAACGTTAAAAAACCTTAAAAATCTAAGGAGAAAAATATAGTGAGATTAGATAAATTTATAGGTCACACTACTTTGTTAAGCAGGGCAGAAGCTAAAAAAATTATAAAAAAGGGAGTTTTAGTCAATGGAAACATTGTTAAGACACCAGATTTTAAAATAGATGAATTTAAGGATGAAGTTATAGTAAATGAAGAAAAGCTTATTTATCAAAAGTATATTTATATTATGATGAATAAGCCTAAGGATATAATATCTGCCACAGAGGATAATAAAACAAAGACTGTAGTTGATATTTTAGATGAGCAAGAACGTATTTTTAAACCATTTCCAGTAGGTAGATTGGATAAAGATACAGAAGGATTAATGTTACTAACTAATGATGGGGATTTAGCACACAAACTTACATCTCCTAGAAAAGATATTGTAAAAAAATACTATGTTGAAGTATTTGGAACAATAGAAGATGTACATATTACATATTTTAAAGAGGGAGCAATACTTGATGATGGGTATAAATGTAAAAGTGCTATACTAGACATTTTAACCTCAAATGAAACTAGCAGTAAGGCTTATATTTATATAACTGAAGGAAAGTTTCATCAGGTGAAAAGAATGATGAAATCAATAGGTTGTGAGGTAACATATTTAAAAAGATTATCTATAGGTGAACTTGTTTTAGATGAAAATTTAAAATTAGGAGAATATAGATATTTAACAGAACAGGAACTGAAAAAATTAAAAAATTAACGGAGGGATATATTATGAATATCAATTTTAAACAAGAAGTTCAAAATCATAAGGAGGATCTACTAAAAGACTTATTTGAGTTATTAAGTATTCGTTCTATTTTAGGAACAGATATAACTGAAGAAACACCATTTGGTAGTGGTCCAAGGGAAGCTCTTGACAAAATATTGTCGTTTGGTGAACGTGATGGTTATAAAACTAAGTTAGTAGAAAATAAAGCAGGACATATTGAAGTGGGAGAAGGAGAAGAGTTATTTGGTATCTTAGGTCACGTAGATGTAGTTCCAGTGGTAGAAGCGGATTGGATTAGCCATCCTTTTAGACCAGAAATACGTGATGGAAAGATTTATGCACGTGGTTCACTAGATGATAAAGGTCCAACAATGGCTGCTTATTATGCTGTTAAGCTTCTTGATAAATTAGGTGTTAAATGGAATAAACGTGTTCGTCTAATCATAGGTAGTGATGAAGAAACAGGATTTAGATGTGTTAAATCATATTTCGAACATGAAGAGCAACCAGCATTAGGATTTACACCAGATGCAATGTTTCCTCTTGTATATGCAGAAAAAGCTCGTGTAACATTTGACCATAAATTAGATTTCAAACCTGAGGAAGGAAACTTTGATTATAAGCTTATGAAATTAAATGGTGGACAAGTGCTAAATATGGTAGTAGCTAGTGCAAAAGCAGTTCTTAGTGGGAAAGCACAAGATATTGAAGAAAAATTTAAAAAATTCTTAGCTAGTGAAAAATTAGAAGGGGAAGTAAAAGTTTCTGATGTTATTACTTTAGTATTAAAAGGAAAAGCGGCTCATGGATCAACACCGCAATTCGGTATCAATGCAGCTACAAAACTAGCAGAATTTTTAAATACATTAAGTTTAGATATTAACGGTAAAAATTATGTAGAATATGTTGCCACACGTTTAGCTAACGACCCATTTGGTAAAGTACTAGGAATTGAATACTCTGACGATGAAATGGGAGCTTCAACATATAATCATGGAATTTTAAAATATGATTCAGTAGAAAAAATAGGTGTTATTTCAACAGACTGTCGCCATCCTAAAAACTTTGATTTAGTATCTAAACTTGCAACATTAAAAGAGAAAAATATAGTTATAGAAGTAACAAGTACTAAGGAAGCTCACTATATTCCAAAAGATGATGAACTTGTTACAACATTAGTTGATGTATACAGAAAGCATACAGGAGATACTAAAAATGATGCTTTTGTACTTGGTGGAGGAACATACGCCCGTTGTCTTAAAAAAGGTGTAGCATTTGGTCTATTGTTCCCAGGTAAACAAGATACAATGCATCAAGCTAATGAATTCTTAGAAATTGAGGATTTATTATTAGCAACTGCAATTTATGCAGAGGGTATATATAAACTTTGCTGTGAATAAAATTTTTTATAAAAATATTTATTTGTTCTAAGAAATTTTCTTTACTAGATAAGTTGAAAAAACATTCTCAAAGATATTTAATTAAATACTAAAAAGTGATAATTAAAATATCTTTGAGAATTTTAATTATGTAACAAAATAGTAACTTGAAAAATACGTTCAAAGATTGTAAAATAAATAGTGCATTATAGTTTATAAAAGAGAAACTTAAGAAAGGAGTAGAAATATGTCTAAAGAATATTATCAAATGGGTTGGACTTTAGATGAAAATTATGAAGAAGATTATTTTTGTTCAAGAGATAATCGTCGTTATTTTATAAAAAAGAATACTACTCCTATGATTGCTACTCTTTCTGCGGAGGGTATAGTACCTCGCTTGCGTTGGACTAAAAGAATAAGTAATGGTGATGTTTTGATTGCTCAAGATTTTGAACATGGAAGAACGCTTGAGAAGGAAGATATGACAGATAAACGTATTCCTGAAATTCTAAAAAAAGTTCATACGTCTCCAAAGTTAAAAAAGATTATGAAGGCACAAGGATATAAAGAAGAGACAGCTTCTAATTCACTTAATAATCTAAAAACCATTATTGCAGATGAATTGAGAAAAAATAAAAATGTAGTTGATGCATTAAACTATTTGGAGAATTTCTTACCAGATGAAGATGTAGAATATACTCCATGTCATACAGATCTTCATAAGGATAATTGGTTATTATCTGACAAAGGGAAATTATTTTTGGTTGATTGGGAACATTCAATATTGTGCGATCCTGCAATAGATATTTCTTTTATACTATATCGCTATATACCTCAAGAAAAGTGGGGAGAATGGCTGGAAATTTATGGCCAAGAACCAACGATAAAGTATAGAAGTAGACTAAAATGGTATATAACACTGCAGTCTGTTATTATGATAGTTTGGTACCACGAAAAGAAACAGTTAACAGAGATGAATGCGTGGTTAATATTTTTAAATAGTATTTTTAACGAATTTATATAAGCATTAAGAAGGAAAAACCTAATTAATGCTTTTATTTTTTTTATAAACGTTGTAAAATAGTATTTAGTTAAATTAAATGGAAGTTGACTAATTTACGGAGAAATAAAATGAATATAAAAAAATATAAATTATATCTTATTGATCTTGATGGAACTATTTATAATGGCGAAAAAAAAATAAAATTTGCTGATCAATTTGTTGATTACCTAAATAAAACTAAAACAGATTACCTTTTTTTAACAAATAATTCAACAAAAGAGCCAAAGGATGTAGTTGATAAATTAAAAAATTTAGGTGTAAATACAACAGAAGAACATGTTTATACGTCAAGTGATGCTACAAAAATGTATCTTCTGAAGAAAGGGTATAATAATATCTATATAATCGGTGAAAGAGGATTAAAAGATACTTTAGTAAATTTTGAACAAAAAAATACTGAAGATGTGGATGCTGTTATTGTTGGACTTGATAGAAAGTTAACTTATGAAAAACTTACAGTTGCAACAAGAGCTGTTCTAGCTGGAGCAGAGCTAGTAGGGACTAATCCAGATACGCTGCTACCGACTGCAGATGGCTTTATACCTAGCAATGGGGGCCAAATAAAGTATCTTGAGCATGCAACAAGCACAGAAGCTACAGTAATAGGAAAACCAAGTAAGATAATTATGGAATGTGCAATGGAACTTTTTAATTACAAAAAAGAGGATATAGTTATGGTTGGTGACAATTATGATACGGATATAATGTCGGGTATAAACAGTGGTATTGATACTATTCATGTTCAAACAGGAGTAACTACTTTAGAAAACTTGAAACTTAAAAAAATACAACCAACATATACAATAGAAGATTTATCAAAATTAATAGAAGATTAAACTGAGGAGACTACAATGATTATAAAAACAGAAGAACAATTAGAAAAAATGAAGGAAATAGGTTTTATTTGCGCAACTATTCGCGATGAAATGAAGAAAAAAGCTGTTCCGGGGGTATCTACTAAAGAATTGGACAATATTGCGAAAGAACTATTTGAAAAATATGGTGCAAAATCAGCACCAATAACAGAATATGATTTTCCAGGATATACATGTATTTCATTAAATTACCAAGCAGCACATGGTATACCTTCTAGCACAAAAATTTTAAAAGATGGAGATTTGTTAAATATAGATGTTTCAGGTTGTAAAGATGGATATTATGCTGATACAGGAGTTTCTTTTGTTGTTGGAAAAGTTGATGATGAAATGAAAGAAAAAGTATGTGAAGTTGCTGAAGAAGCATTTTTTGAAGGAATCAAACATGCAAGAGCAGGTAGCAAAATAAATCAAATAGGAAAACATATCCATAAAAAGATTAAAGAGCATAAATTAGAAGTGATAGAGAATTTAACAGGGCATGGGATTGGAACATCTCTTCACCAAGCGCCGCAACACGTATTTAACTACTTTGATCCATGGGATAATTTGATTTTAAAAGAAGGAATGTGTTTAGCTGTGGAGCCATTTGTATCAACAAAAGCAAAAACAGTAACAAATACAGATAAAGATGAGTGGGAATTAGTAGCAAAAGATGGTTCTTATATAGCTCAATATGAACATACTATTATAGTAAGAGAAAATGACGAACCACTTATTTTAACAAAAATTGATTAATCCAATATTGAAAAAAGTTGACAAGATAAAGAAAATGTTTTAAGATACTACTTATTAAAAAATATGGAGAGAAGTAAATGGCAGAGAATTTAGTAATAGTCGAGTCTCCTTCCAAAGCGAAAACTATAGAAAAATATCTAGGGAAAAAATATAGAGTAATATCTTCAAAAGGTCACGTAAGGGATCTTCCTAAAAGTAGAATGGGAGTAGAAGTACTAGATAATGGGAATGTTGATGTAGATTACATTTCAATTCGTGGGAAGGGCGATGTAATAAAAAGTTTAAAAAAAGAAGCGAAAGGGAAAAAAGTCTTTTTAGCATCCGATCCTGATAGAGAAGGAGAGGCAATAGCATGGCATATTGCGCATATATTAGATTTAGATAATAAAGAAAATAATAGAATAGTTTTTAACGAGATAACAAAAGATGCAGTAAAGGATGCAATAAAACATCCAAGAAAAATAAATACGGATTTAGTACAATCACAACAAGCAAGACGTGTTCTAGATCGTTTAGTTGGATATAATATTTCACCAGTACTTTGGAAGAAAGTTAAACCAAAGTTATCGGCAGGACGTGTACAAAATGCAGCGCTAAAATTGATAGTAGATAGAGAAGAAGAAATCCAAAATTTTATACCTCAAGAATATTGGACTATGCCAATAGATTTTATAAAGAATAGAAAGGTTTTAACAGCAAACTTCTATTCGTATAATGGAGAGAAGATAAAGCTTGAGAATGAAAAAGATGTAAGTAAAGTTCGTAAAGCTATAAAAGGTGAGACTTTTAAGGTAACGGATATTTCTAAAACTAAGAAAAATCGTAATGCACCTAATGTATATATTACTTCAACAATGCAACAAGATGCCTCACGAAAAATCAATTTTAAAACAAGAAAAACAATGAGTGTTGCTCAAGAATTGTATGAGGGAATAAATTTAAAAAAATTAGGTGGAGTAACAGGGCTTATTACTTACATGAGAACAGACTCAATAAGAGTATCAGATGAAGCGATAAAGATGGCGAGTGACTTTATTGAAAAAAATTATGGTGAAGAATATCTTGCTACTTCTATAAAAGTTGGAAAATCTAATAAAAATGTTCAAGATGCGCATGAAGGTATACGACCAACAAATGTTAATTTTACACCAGATAGTATAAAAGAATATCTATCAAATGATCAGTATAAACTATATAAATTAATATGGGAGCGATTTGTAGCAAGCCGTATGAGTGCTGCTGTATATGAAACAACTGCAACCACATTTGAAAATAATAAAGTAGTTTATCGTGGTTCGGAGTCAAAATTATTATTTAATGGTTTTTTAGCTGTATTAAAAGAAAAAGAAAAAGTAAAATTATTTCCAGAATTTGAAGTGGGGGAAGATGCAAAAATTAAAGAAATAAAAGAAGAACAACATTTTACTCAACCACCAGCACGTTATTCTGAAGCAAAACTTATAGCAGAACTAGAAGCATTAGGTGTCGGTAGACCTTCAACATATGCCACTATAGTAGAAACACTACAAAAACGTTATTATGCTAAGCTGCAAAATAAAGTGTTTACTCCAACAGAATTAGGTACTTTGGTAAGTAAAATAACTGAAGAATATTTTCCAGATATTATAAATACTAAATTTACGGCTAATTTAGAAAATCAATTAGATGAGATTGCTGATGGGAAAGTTGAATGGGAAAAAGCTATTTTTGATTTTTATTCTAATTTTAAAAAAGATATAAAAAAAGCTGAATTAGAAATGGAGAAGGTAGAAATCAAACAAGAGTATACTGGAGAAAACTGTCCAGAATGTAACTCTCCATTAGTGTTTAAATTAGGGAAATTTGGAAAATTCATAGCATGTTCTAATTTCCCAGACTGTAGATATACAAATACAATTCAGAAAAAAGTTGGTGTAGCTTGTCCTAAATGTCATAAACACGATGTGCTAGAGAAAAAATCTAAAAAAGGAAAAGTGTTTTATGGTTGTGAAGGGTTCCCGAAATGTGATTTTGTGGCATGGGATAAGCCTGTAAATCGTCAATGCCCTAAATGTAATAATATTCTTTTTGAAGGGAAAAAAGGAGTTTATTGTGGAAATTGTGATTATAAAGAGGAAATAAAAAAATAATAAAGATAGAAGTCGATATGTACTATTGACTTCTATTTATATTTGTTTCCTAATAATGAAAAGTAGGCTTCTATTTTCAATTATCAGAAAATTAAGGAAAATTATAAGAAAAAAATTAAATTATTTTTAAAAATCTATTGACAAATTTTTACAAATGTATTAATCTATATAACATATCATAAATTTAGATGAAATTAAAATTTTAGGAGGAGATGTAATGTTAAAATTTTTAAAAAAGAATTCATATATTTCAATCGGACTTATGCTATTTGCACTATTCTTTGGTGCTGGTAATCTAATTTTCCCAGCGTTTTTAGGACAAAATGCTGGAAGCAATCTATCGGTATCAATGATAGGATTTATTATTATGGGAGTTGGACTTCCGCTATTAGGAGTATTGGTGATGGGGTATTCAGGAGCTCAAGATTTATTAGATTTGTCTAGTAGAGCGGGCAAGGCATTCGGTTTAACTTTTACAACATTACTTTATTTAACAATTGGACCATTTTTTGCAATCCCAAGAACGGGAACAACTACATATGAACTAGGTTTATCTAGTTTTGTTTCACCTGAAAATATGGTCGTTGCACAAGCGATTTTCTTAGCAGTATTTATGGGAATCACGTTATGGCTATCGTTAACACCTAACAAACTTGTTGATAGAATTGGAACTGTTATAACACCCGTTTTATTAATATCTATGATAATTTTAATTATTGCGTCATTATTAAATCCAATGGGAAGTGCTCAAGCACCTACTGAAGCATATTCAACAAATTCTTTAGCATTTACTAATGGATTAATGGAAGGATACAATACTATGGATGCACTAGCTTCATTAGTATTTGGTATTATTGTAATTAACTCAGTTAAGTTATATGGTGCGAAAACAGAAAAGCAAATTTTTTCGAATACAACTAAAGCAGCAGTTATAGCGGCATTGTTATTAGCGTTAGTTTATGTATTTATTTCTAATATCGGAACAACATCAGTATCAGTGCTAGGATTACAAAAAACAGGTGCTGGGGTTTTAACAGGTGCAACTACTTTCTACTTCGGTAATGTAGGTAAAATTTTATTATTCGTAATTGTATTTTTAGCATGTTTAACAACAAGTGTAGGATTAGTAACAGCGTGTGCGACTTATTTTGTAAGATTATATGACAAAGTAAGTTATAAAACTTATGTAATAGGGTTAACATTATTTTCATTTGCTGTAGGAAACTACGGATTGGCTGCTATCATTCAAGGAGCAATTCCGGTATTAGTATTGTTATATCCATTAACAATGGTATTAATACTATTAGGTTTTACTAATAATTTATTTGGTGGAAAAAAAGTTGTTTATGCTTCAACAGCATTAGTAACAGGGGCGTATAGTTTATACTCAACTATAGCATCAACATTTAAATTAGCAGTACCAGCTGTAGACAATTTTTTAGCAAAAGTTCTTCCAATTCAAGGTGATTTTGCATGGATTAATTTTGCAGTACTAGGATTTATTTTAGGACTAATTTTATCATTTGTGAAAAAAGAAAATTAATATTATGTAATTATTAACAAAAAGTAGGCTATCATATGTGATAGTTTACTTTTTATTTTAAGTAAATCTTTTTTGACAATAATTAAAAGCAATGGTATCATAATAAGGTATAATACTACTTGTGTTTAATAAAAATTAAGAATAATAAGTTAGTAGATGTTAGATAGTATTTTATTTTAATAAAGTAGGAGTTACAATGACACTGGAATTTAGAGAGTATAAAAAGAAAATAAAAAAAAATATTTTTTTAGAATTAGATTTTAAAGTTAACACTGGAGAAATTTTGACTATTATCAGTAATAATACTTTAGAGTTAGACAGTTTAAAAGATTCTTTTAAAAGAAGGACTAAATTTAAAGGGGAAATTACCTTTGATAATGTTGATATAAATGAAGAAAAATTAATATTTTTTGAAGATTTTGGTTTCTATAACCACTTGTCTTTAGAGAAAAATCTTTTAAGTTTATCAAAAATTTTAGGGCTTACTGTCCCAAAAGATGATATAATAGGTGGATTAGATTTACTAGAATTAGATCCGAATAAGAAATATCAACAATTATTAGAAAATGAGAAAATAAAATTTCATACTCTATTTTCTGTTTTAATTAACCAAAATATTCTAATACTTGATTATTCAAAAGATAATTTAACAAAAGATGATAAACAGGTTCTAAAAGAATTAATTTTAGAACATTCTAATAATGCTAATGTTATAATTTTAGATACAATATTAAATCAGTATAATAATATTGCTGATAATGTTTTAGTTATATCTGATGGAGAAAAATCGTATTATGGATTGTTAGATGATTTATTAATAATCAAAAAATTAGCAGCGATAAGTGTATCGCAACAAGAAAATTTAGATAATATACTACAAGATTATCAATATACAATTTATAATGATAAAGAAATTGTAGTAAGAGAAGAAGTGCTTGAAGATGTTATCTATCTACTATTGAAAAATAATATAGAGGTATCTCAAATAAGAAATCTTGGTGAACGAATAAAATTATATGAAGGGGAGGGAGTACTATAATGATATTTTTTTTAGAATTTGGAAAAATTTTTAAAAGGAAGTTTAATTACCTTTTTGGTATGATTATTTTACTTATTAGCTTTCTCCTTATATATAAAACAACTAGCTTAGCAGGATACTATGATTTAGATGAAGTAGATTTTATATTTAAATTTACATTTAAAATATTATTAATACTAATAATATTTCTTATGGGAATAAACTATATCTATTCATATCGAGAAGATTATATATCAAAAGTAAGTGTTTTTTTAGAATTATCTAAGAAAAAAACTTTAAGAGATTTCTCAGCATTAGTAGCTAATTTAATATATTTCGCTACATATTATTTAATTATGCTAGGTGGAATAATTTTAATATTATTTTTTACTAAGAAAAATAAATTTTTAGAAATAAAAAATATTATTTTTTCAAATGTACAAAATTCAATAGCATACTTATCTATGGTTCTATTATTATTGTTGTTAGCTAATCTAATATTTTTATTTGCACTAACATTATGTAATAATACAAATTTGGCTATTTCACTATCATTGTTGTACTTTATAGGTGGAACTGTTATTGAAAAAATGTTAGAAGATAGAATTTCATTTTTATCAGAAAGAATAGAAAATAGCATACTAAATATTTTTGATAAAGAGTTTAATAGCCTAAATCAATTTATTGAATTTAATTTATCTAATTTTTTACCAATATCATTAAATATAGTAGGATTAATCATAGTTATTTTTATAGTAAAATTAATAAAGAAAGTTATTTAGAAAGAAGAGTTTTATGGATACACAAATACTAATACAATATGTTATAGTTTTATTAAGTTTAATTATTTTAGAAGGCTTGCTTTCAGCAGATAACGCAATTGTACTGGCAGTTATGGTAAGACACTTACCTTATAAAGACCAGAAGAATGCCTTAATATATGGTTTAATAGGAGCACTTGTCTTTAGAATTATAGCTATCTTTCTAATTACATTACTCGCTCAATATTGGCAAATTCAGGTTTTAGGTGGTTTATATTTATTATATATGTCTGGAAGTCATATAAAAGAATTCTTTGATAATAGAAAACAATTAGATGAAACGAAAGAAACAAAAACGCCTAAAAAACAAAGTGGTTTTTGGATGACAGTTTTAAAAGTAGAATTAACAGACATAGCTTTTGCAATTGATTCTATTTTAGCAGCTGTAGCTATTGCAATTACGCTACCTCATATTTCTGAAACAAAAATAGGGGAAATTAATCTTGGACAGTTTTCTGTTATGGTAATTGGAGGATTTATTGGCGTAATTATTATGAGATATGCGGCCAATGCCTTTATAAAAATATTAGAAAAGAAACCAGGGTTGGAGATAGCTGCATTTTTAATAGTGGGTTGGGTTGGTATAAAACTTTTTGTTATAGCTGCAGCCCATCCAAAAGTAGCGCTTATTTCAGAACATTTTCCACATTCGACATTATGGACGGCAATTTTTTGGGTAGTCCTTTTAGGTCTTTTGGTATGGGGAGTGCTTATTTCTAAAAGATTTGAGAAAAAATAGTATAAAAAGGTCAGAGAAGTACTCTGACCTTTTTGATTATGGAAATATATAGGTATCTATGATATAATTTTAAATTATATTGATACTAGGAAATATTTAAGGAGATGAAATATATGGCATTTGATGGTTTTTTTATAAGAAAATTAGTAGAAGAAATAGAAGAAAACATACTAGGAGCAAATATTAATAAAATTAATAATATTTCGACTGATGAATTTATTCTAACTATTAGAAAAAGAAAAAACTTTAAATTATTATTATCAGCAAGTTCTAGTTCATCTCGTTTTCAGCTGACAAAAAATACTTACGAAAATCCTAATACGCCATCTAATTTTTGCACAGTACTTAGAAAATATTTAATAGGTGGAATTATTCAAAATATTGAGCAGATTAATAATGATCGTATTATAGTATTTAAAATTAAAAATTTTGATGAGTTAGGGTATGAAAAATATTATTATTTAATAACTGAACTTATGGGAAAACATTCTAATATTATTTTAACTGATGATAATAAGGTAATAATAGAATCATTGAAAAACAGTTATAGTATTGATTATAAACGCTCAACAATTGCTAATATGAATTACATACTTCCTCCAACAGAGTCAAAATATAATCCATTTGACTTTGATAGTTATAAAAATTTAACATTTGACTATAGTGATAAAAGATTTTTAATGAAAAACTTTTATGGGGTATCGGCGTTGTTAAATAATTATTTTGTTGCTAAACAAATAGAATTTGAGGAAGAGTTCAAAAGTTTTTGTTGTAATTTAGAAACTTATTATAGCCCTATATTACTAGAAAAAAATGGAAAAAAAGATTTCTACTTTTTTGATGTAGATACTGGTGAGAATAATATAAAATTTGCTTCACTATGTGATTTGCTTGACTTTTATTATTTAGATATAGCTAAATCTAACATTAACAAAAGTACAGAAAAAAGATTATTTGATTTTATAAAAACAAAGTTAAATCGTTTAAGTAAAAAACTAGAAATTTTGAATAAGGAATTGATTGAGGCTGAAAGTAAAGAAGATTATAAATTGAAAGGGCAATTGCTTATCTCAAATATTTATATGTTTAAAAAAAGTGTTCCAGAAGTTGCGACATTACAAAATTTTTATAGTGAAGAATTGGAGGATATAAAGATAGAATTAGATCCTAACTTAACTATAGAAAAAAATTCAGACAGATATTTTAATCTTTATAAAAAAAATAAAAGAACAATTGAAAATCTATATGAGCAAATAAAAATTACAGAAGAAGATATAGTTTATTTCGAAACTCTACAATTTCAAGTAGAGAATGCCGATAAATCTGATTTGATAGAAATAAAAGAAGAGTTAATAAACTCAGGATTATTAAAGGAAAAAGTTTCAAATTCAAAGAAAAAAAATAAGAATAATTATTTTGTAATTAACTATAATGGAATAGATATTTATGTTGGGAAAAATAATATTCAAAATGATGCAATTACAAACAAACTTGCACGTCGTGATTATCTTTGGTTTCACGCAAAAGATATTCCAGGAAGTCATGTTGTAATTTTTAATAACGCCCCAGATGAAAAAACAAAAGAAGTAGCAGCGATGTTAGCTGGATATTTTTCTAAATTTAAAAATGAAGATAGAGTTGCTGTAGATATGACACTTATAAAAAATGTAAAAAAAGTATCAGGAGCAAAACCTGGCATGGTAACTTACACTGGGCAAAAAACAATTAAACAAAAAATAGATAAGATGTTTATTAATGAATTAATAAATGATAAATCTCTTTAATGTTTATTTTTAAAAGATTTTAGTTATAGAAATAATCTACTATGAAAATTTGTAAATACACGTTATAACAGTTTAAATTTTATAAGTTTTGTGGTATGATTAATAGATAATAAATGATGCAGAAGGATATGAAAAATGGAGAAAGGATTATTAATAGTTCTATCAGGACCATCAGGTGTAGGTAAAGGTACTGTAAGAAAAAGAATTTTTGAGAGCAATGATGTAGACTTTGAATATTCTATTTCAATGACTTCAAGAGGTATGAGACCAGGAGAAAAAGAAGGTGTTGATTATTTTTTCAAAACAAAAGAAGAATTTGAAAAATTAATTGAACAAGGAGAACTTTTAGAATATGCACAATATGTGGATAATTACTATGGGACACCAGTTAAATATGTAAGGGAAACTATGGATAAAGGGAAAGATATCTTTTTGGAAATAGAAGTGCAAGGCGCAGGTCAGGTAAAAAGTAAAATACCTGATGCATTATTTATATTTTTAGCGCCACCAAGTATAGCAGATTTAAAAGACAGATTAAAAGGGCGTGGAACGGAAAGTGATGATGTAATAGAATCGCGTGTAGCGAAAGCTAAAAAAGAAATAAACATGATGCACTTATATGATTATGTAGTGGAAAACGATGAAGTTGATAAGGCTGTCGAAAGAATAAAAGCGATTATTCTAAGTGAGCATTTAAAACGTGAACGTATAGAGATGAAATATCGTCGTGCATTGTTAGAATTAGAAGAAATGTAGGAGAAAAGAATGTTATATCCAAAATTAGATGTATTAAAATCAAAAGTAAATTCAAAATATATGTTAGTATCATTAGCAAGTAAAAGAGCAAGAGAACTATTTGCGAATCCTGATACAGCAAAATTAAAAAAATATACTTCACATAAAGAAGTAGGGAAAGCATTAGAAGAAATAGCAGAAGGTAAAATTTCTGTTTTAGAAAAATAATAGTTTACAAAAATATTATTTTAGTGTAAAGTAATATAAGTATTTTTCTTTGAGTGATCGCGGTGTATTTCGCTGAGGAAAGTCCATACTCACACAAGCTGAGATGCTTGTAGTGTTCAACGCTAAACGAAAAAATAAGTTTAGGCATCATTAGGTGACGGCAGAAAGTATAACCTAAGTACATGTATATGGTTATATATCTTGAAAGTGCCACAGTGACGAAGTTCTTATAGAAATGTAAGAAGTGGAACGCGGTAAACCCCTTGAGTGAGCAATTCAAATTTTGGTAGAAGCACTTATTCCGCAGAATTGAATGTAGGAATAGGAAATATGTATATATTTAGACAGATGATCACAGCTATTTTTACGAGAGTAGACTAGTCTTGTTTGAGTAAGAATAGATACAGAATATGGCTTATGATAAGAAAAATAACTAGTTCTAGGGGCTCTTAGGGGCCTCTTTTTTAAGGAGGAAGAAATGAAATTTAATTTAGTAGCGACAACGCCTATGGGAATTGAAGCGATAGTAGCAAAAGAAGTACAAGATTTAGGATATGAAACAAAGGTAGAAAATGGTAGAGTATATTATTCTGGTGATAAGAGAGCTATAGTACGATCAAACCTTTGGTTAAGATGTGCGGATAGGGTTAAAATTGTTGTTGCCCAATTTCCAGCATATACATTTGAAGAGTTATTTGAAAAAACAAAAGAAATAGAATGGGATAAATATCTTCCGGTTGATGCTAAATTTCCAGTAGACGGACGTAGTCACAAATCAACACTATTTAGTGTATCTGACTGTCAATCAATTGTAAAAAAAGCAATAGTAGAAAAAATGAAGAAAAGTTATGGTGTTACAGGATGGTTAACTGAAACAGGTGAAAGATATCGTTTAGAAATAATAATGTTGAATGACATTGCAACAATATTATTAGACACATCTGGGGATGGACTTCATAAGCGTGGATATCGAGCAAAACAAGGGACTGCACCACTAAAAGAGACACTTGCAGCAGCAATGGTAAAATTAACTAATTGGAAGGGAGAAACTCCTTTATATGATGTATTCTGTGGGTCAGGAACACTGTTAATAGAAGCGGCGATGCTAGCACAAAATATGGCGCCAGGTATAAACCGTAATTTTGATTTTGAAAAATGGCCATGGATGCCAAAATCTCTGGTAGATGAAGAAAGAAATAAAGCCGAGGAAGCAATAGACTATGAGAAAGAATTAGAGTTATATGGTTCTGATATCGATCCTAAAATGATTCAAACTGCAGAAAATAATGCAGAGGAAATCGGATTAGCAGGTGTGATAAAATTTAAGCAAATGTCTGTTTATGATTTTGTTGTAAAAAGAGAGTCTGGTTGTGTTATTGCTAATCCTCCTTATGGAGAACGTTTAGGAGAGAAAAAAGAAGTTGAGGCAATGTATAAATATTTAGGAAGTCAATTAAAAAATCAAAAATATTGGTCATTGTATTTACTAACTTCCCATAAAATGTTTGAACATTTATATGGAAAAAAAGCTACTAAGAGAAGAAAATTATTTAATGGATCTATTGAATGTACTTATTATCAGTACTGGGGAGAGAAATTAAGATAATAATTGACAATTATAATAATATATTTTAGAATTAAATTGAGGATAAAAGTTTTACATAATAACATAAAGAAAAGAGAGGTAGAGGGGTTATGCATTTAACAAAAAGTACTGAACAAGCGATTTGTATTATGGTAATGTTATATCTTCAAGATAGACATGTTTTTCTTAATTCAAAAGAGATTAGCCAACGCCTTAATATATCTCCTACATATTTAAAAAAAATCATGAGAAAGTTAGTTCTTCATGATTTAGTAAAAGCCAATACAGGTGTAGGTGGAGGATATAAATATAAAGCAAATAAAAAAGTTTCTTTATATGATATTTATGTGGCACTTAATGGCGAAGTAGAGATTTTTGTTTTAAAAACGGACTATGTTTCTAAAATATTTGAAGGTGCATTAGCTGTTGATAAAAGATATAAAAAATATCTTAATAAAGTTAATTCAATTAATCAATCAATAAAAAAATCATTAGAAGAAATTACAATAGATAATTTAGTGGAAGATATTTTAGATGAAAATTCAAGAATCCGCCTAGATTGGAATAATTGGGAAGAAGAGTTTGAAAGAGTTAATGTCTTCTTTAAGGGATAAAAAAAGAATGGTATTATACCATTCTTTTTTTATCCCTTAATTTATAGTGCAGAAGAAAAGTCTTCTATAAATTTATCGATGTTTTCAAAATCTTCATCAGTATCGGCTTCGATTTCAATTTTTAGGTTTTGTGTAGGATTAGTAGCACCTGTTTGAGCAATTTGCTCGTTGAACTGATCTACACAAACACAATATTGTTCATAGACAGTATCTCCTGTACCAATAACACCGTAAATTTTACCACTAAAATCTTTTTCGCTAAGTGCTTCAAAAAATTCTTCCATTTCTTCTGGAAGTTCACCTTCACCATAAGTATAGGTAGCAATGATAAATGCATCAGCATCATCTAAAAAATCAAAATCTACCATATCTTCGATGAATAATTTTTCAATTTCTATACCTTTTTCTGCTTCAAATTTTTCTATTATTAAGTCTGATAACATTTCTGTATTACCAGTTAAGCTAGCATATACTAATTTTATATTCACCAATATCACTCCGATTCTAATTAAAATTTATTATCAACTAATTAGTATTATAACCTATATAAACAAAATAGTAAATATAAGGAGAGAAGTTTTTTAATTTTAAAAGTATTACTTTGAGAAGTATTATTGATAGTATATAAAAAGGTATAATGAAATAAAAAATAAGATTATAAAATATAAATCTAGAATTGTAGTACAAAGATGTATTGTGATTTTTTATTTATAAATAAGTTATAAATAATCTATAAAGTATATTATTCGTATTTTTTATATTGTTGTGATAATATAATAAAGGTAAAAATTAGTAATGTATCAAAATTTTGGTCAAAGCATTATTTTGCAATTACGTTAAAATATATGGAGGTACTATGACTAAATTTTTAAAAGAATATGATGTTATTGTGATTGGGGGAGGCCATGCTGGAATTGAGGCTGCGCACGCTGCGAGCAGAAAAGGTGTAAAAACTCTTATGATTACAATTAATTTGGATACAATTGGCTTTATGCCATGTAATCCAAGTGTGGGAGGCCCTGCCAAAGGAATAGTTGTTCGTGAAGTTGATGCACTTGGTGGACTTATGGGACGTGTTGCAGATAAGACAAATATCCAAAGTAAAATGTTAAATACAGCAAAAGGTCCAGCTGTTCGTGCATTGAGAATGCAATCTGATAAAGTAGCTTACCAAACTGAAATGAAACGTATTTTAGAGGCAACACCTAACTTAGATATTGAACAAGCGATGGTTCGAGAGTTAATAATAGAAAATAATAAGGTAGTTGGACTAAAAACTATGTTAGGCACAGCTTATAAAGCTAAGGTAATTATTATTACTACAGGTACTTATCTGCGTGGTGAAATAGTTATCGGCGATGTAAAGTATTCATCAGGTCCGAATCATCAAATGCCATCAATTGATTTAGCAAAACAATTAGAAGAATTAGGATTTGATTTAGTAAGATTTAAAACGGGGACACCTCCGCGTGTTAATGCGGACAGTGTGGATTTTTCACAAACTGCAATTCAACCTGGTGATAATGAGAAGTATGCATTTAGTTATGAAACTACGGAATATGTTGAAGACCAAATTCCATGTTGGTTAACTTATACAAATACAACTACCCACGAGATAATAGATAGAAATCTTGGGCGTTCAGCTATGTACTCAGGAGTAATAAAAGGAACAGGCCCAAGATATTGTCCAAGTATAGAAGATAAATACGTGAGATTTAATGATAAAGAGAGACATCAATTATTTTTAGAACCTGAAGGGCGTAATACAAAAGAGATATATATTCAAGGATTGTCAACATCGTTACCTGATGATGTTCAACATGATATGGTAAGAAGTATAGCTGGATTAGAAAATGCAGTAATTATTAGAAATGGATATGCCATAGAATATGATGCGATAAACCCTATGACATTATGGCCGACTCTAGAAACAAAATTAATAGATGGATTATTCACTGCTGGTCAAATTAATGGAACAAGTGGATATGAAGAGGCGGCTGGTCAAGGAATTATGGCGGGGATTAACGCAGCGTGTAAAATTTTAGGTGAAGAACCTATGATTTTAGGACGTGATGAAGCTTATATTGGTGTATTGATAGATGACTTAGTAACTAAAGGAACAAATGAACCATATAGATTATTGACATCGCGTGCGGAACATAGATTATTACTACGTCACGATAATGCTGATATGCGTTTAACAGAAAAAGCATATAATTATGGATTAGTAACTGAAGAAAGATATAGAAAATTTAGTGAAAAACGTCAAGCAGTGGCTGATGAAATAGAAAGATTAAAAACATTTAGAATAACACCAACTGCCAATACACTAGAAAAACTAGTGGAATTAAATAGTGCAGAAATAAGAGATGGAATACTTGCAATTGATATGTTAAGACGTCCAGAATTGAGCCATAAAAATGTTATGTATTTAGCCGATGATTCCACTATATTACCAAAAGATATTATAGAACAAGTAGAAATAGAAGTTAAATATGAGGGCTATATAAAAAAATCTTTACAACAAGTAGAAAAATTGAAAAAGATGAACGCGATGAAAATTCCAAGTGATTTAGATTATGATGAGGTACCGAGTTTGGCGATAGAAGCTCGTGAAAAACTTAAAAAAGTTTTACCGCTAACTATAGGTCAAGCCTCTCGTATTTCTGGAGTTAATCCAGCAGATATTTCTATTCTATTAGTTTTCTTAGAACAAAGAAGAGGGATGAATAATGAATAAGGAACAATTCTATAAAAAAGTTGAAGAAAAGACGAATATGATTCTTAGTGATATTCAAAAGAAGCAATATGAGAAATATTTTGAATTAGTGATAGAATGGAATCAAAAAATTAATTTAACTGCGATAACTGAAGAAGAGGAATTTTATACTAAACATTTTTATGATTCAATTTCACTCTCGTTTTATAGAGATTACAGTAAAGTAAGTAATATTTGTGATGTAGGAAGCGGAGCAGGATTTCCCTCGATTCCTCTTAAAATATTATATCCACATTTAGAAGTAACAATAGTTGATTCGTTAAATAAGCGTATTAAATTTTTAAATCTACTTCAAGAGGAATTGGGATTGACAAATTGCAACTTTATACATGCACGTGCAGAAGAAGTTGGTCAAGATAAAAACTTTAGAGAGGGTTTTGAGATAGTAACAGCTAGGGCGGTTGCTCGTTTAAATGTTTTAGTTGAACTATGCCTACCATTAGTAAAAAAAGGTGGTTATTTCTTAAGTTTAAAAGCACAAAAAGCTGAAGAAGAAACAAATGAAGCAATAAATGCAATAAAACTATTAGGTGGAAAGTTAGAACAAGATATAGAATTTGACGTAGAAGGAGAAGAACGTCATATACTAGAGATAAGAAAAGCAAAGGAAACGCCGAATAAATACCCAAGAAAAGCAGGAATGCCTAATAAAAAACCATTAAAAAAGTAGTTCATTGAAATTTCAATGGACTACTTTTTTAACTATAAAAGTTAATTCAGATGAAATAAAAGAAAAATTTAATAAATTTTCAAAAAATTCTTTACTTTTTTTTGATTTTATATTATTATAGTATAATAATATAAAAGGAGGATATATATGACAAAAAAAGTAAAGAATTTTCTTAACATAATTTTGAATGGTACAGCACTAGGAGTGGTAGCTGGTTTAATTCCAAATGCAGTATTGAGTACATTATTTAAATATCTAGGAACATTATTTGCACCTAGCTTATTTACAACATTATCGCAAGCAATGTATTTATTACAATTCTCGATTCCTGTATTAGTTGGAGTTATTGTAGGGCAGTCTTTAAAATTCAAACCTTTAGAGTCATCTGTGCTAGGAGCAACAGTTTTAGCGGGAAGTGGTTCATTGACTTATAATGCGGCTAATAAAGCTTGGACAGGTGTACCGATGGGGGACTTATTCAATGTAATGCTAGTAGCTATTATAGGGGCATTACTTATTTCGTTGGTAAAAGATAAATTTGGTGCAGTAACAATTATATTTCTTCCAATAATTGGTGGATTAGTAGCAGCTTTTGGTTTAGTGACATTACCTTATATGAAAGGTCTAACTAAACTATTAGCAACAATTATATTTGAGTTTACTACGTTACAACCGATTTTAATGTGTATGTTGATAACTATGGCTTTTGCATGTTTAATTGTAACACCTGTATCAACAGTAGCAATGGGTATAATTTTATTTACAAATGAAAATTATATAGGTGCTGGGGCAGCAACATTAGGATTAGTTTCTGCAGCAGCCGTATTAGCAATAGGAACATTTAGAGCAAATAGTAGAGGAGCCACGGCAGCGATTATTTTAGGAGCTATTAAATTAATGATGCCAAACTGTGCCAGAAAACCTCAATTATTTTTAACTATTTTAACCACCGCTGCAATAACAGGAATTTCTGGTTATTTCTTAAATATTGTAGGAACACATGAAAGTGCAGGTTTTGGTATTATCGGATTGATTGGGCCACTAAAGTCGTATGAGATGACTCACGGAGGTTTATTACAAATTATTTTAGCATTTTTTGTAATTCCTTTTGGAGTGGCATTCTTAGCTGATAGATTCTATTGTAATGTTTTAAAATTATATACAGTAGATGCATACAAACCAGAAAACCTATAGAAGATTCGACATAAGTCGATTCTTCTTTTTCACAAATTTGCAAACGCTAACAAAAAGAAGTTGAAATTTTAAAATAGGAATTTATGAGATAATAAGATATTGAAAATAAGGACGCTGTATAACCGATATGCGAGTAGTAGTTAGACTATAAGAGCGAGTATGATACATTAAAATAATTTATCATGAAAATTAAGAAATTAAATTAAATAAGGAGGCCATTATGAGAATTTTATTTGCGGGTGCAGGAGCATTAGGATCAAGATTTGGGTATATGTTGTTTAAAAATGGAGAAGATGTGACTTTTGTGGATACATGGAAGGATCATGTAGAAAATATCACGGAAAATGGCTTGAAGGTTATTATTGATGATAAAGAGCTTGGAAATTATCATATACCTACATATTATCCTGATGAAGTTTCAGGAGAATATGACATAATTTTTGTAGCTACAAAATCAATGCAGTTGAGAAGTATGTTAGAGAAAGTAAAACATTTAATTCATGAAGATACAAAAGTTATTTGTATTTTAAATGGACTAGGTCACGTAGATACTTTAAAAGACTTTGTTGATGAAAAAAATATCTTAATAGGTGTTACTGTATGGACGAGTGGATTAGGAGGTCCAGGTGTTTTAAAAGCTTATGGTTCTGGAAAAACTGAGATAAAACAGGTGAAAGAAGATAACCTAGAAAAAACGTTAGAAATTATAGAGCAACTAAATAAAGCAGGTTTAAATCTAAATTATTCAGATAACACTTACCAATCAATTTGGCATAAAGCAGGTTTAAATTGTGTTTTAAATACATATTGTACATTAATAGATTGCAATATAAATCAATATGGTAGTTATGAAAAACATTTAGAGTTAACTCGTGCTATCTTAGATGAAGTAACAGCGGTCGGCCGTGCCGAAGGTATCGATGTTAAGCAAGAAATAATTGAGAAAAATATAGAAAATTGTTTTGATCCGAAAACAGCAGGATTACACTATCCATCATTATATCAAGATATGAAAAATGGTAGATTAACAGAAATAGACTATTTAAACGGAGAAGTATCTCGTTTAGGAAAAATTCATAATATTCCTACACCGATATGTGATGTAATCACTTTGATGATACATTCAAAAGAGTCGATTAATGGTAATAAATAATAAGTAATATAAAAAAGAGTCTTTGATTAAATAAGAGATAATCAAAGGCTCTTGTTTCTGAAATATCAATGTTTTACTTGTATTTTTTTTCTAAAAAAGGTATAATAATTCGTATGTTCATTTGTCTATTTTTAAATAGGAGGAAAAAGATATGGCATTAGAAATTAATAATGAGCTAGGACACGTTTCTATCAGCGATGATGTGATTGCATCAGTTGCTGGAGGTACAGCTGTAAGTTGTTACGGAATTATAGGAATGGCTAGTAAAAATCAAGTTAAAGATGGAATTACAGAAATATTAGGTAAAGAAAATTATTCTAAAGGAATAAAAGTAAAAAAAGATGAAGGTAAATTAATAATTGATTTATATATTATAGTTATGTATGGAACAAAAATTTCAGAAATTGCTAATAATGTTCAATCTTCAGTAAAATATCAAATTGAAAAAACATTAGGTGTTAAAGTGGATGAAGTTAATATCTTTATTCAAGGCATCAAGGTGAATAAATAGGAGGAAAGATAGTGGAAAAAATAAATGGTCTAGTTTTAGCGAAAATGATAGACTTAGGTGCTAGAAATTTAGCTAAAAATGCAGAAAAAATAAATTCATTAAATGTATTCCCTGTTCCAGATGGAGATACAGGAACAAATATGAACCTATCTATGTCTTCGGGAGCTAAAGAAACAGCAGCTAATACTGTTGAAAATATTGGAGAACTAGGAAAATCATTCTCTAAAGGATTGTTAATGGGGGCTCGTGGTAACTCAGGGGTTATTCTTTCTCAATTGTTTAGAGGAATGTCACAATACATTGTTGATAAGAAAGAAATTGATTCTAAAGAATTTGCTGCCGCAATTCAAAATGGTGTAAGCATAGCTTATAAAGCTATAATTAAGCCGGTTGAAGGTACTATTTTAACAGTAGCCCGTGAAGCAGCAGAAGCGGGAGTTAAAAAAGCTGAAAGTACAACATCTGTTATTGAAGTAATGGAAGCTATCTATGCAGAAGCACAAGAATCACTTAAAAGAACACCAGACTTATTACCTATCTTGAAAGAAGTGGGTGTTGTCGACTCAGGAGGACAAGGACTTGTTTGTGTATATCAAGGCTTTGTTGCTGCTCTTAAAGGAGAAGAAATCGACGGTTTAGATGTAGTTGAAACAAATATAGTTGATATGCAATTTGAAGATAATCACGATATGGATTTTATGAGTCCAGAAGATATCGTATATGGTTTCTGTACAGAGTTTACTGTTCGTCTCGATAAAGATAAAAAAGAATTTAATGAAGATCAATTCCGTAAAGATATGAGTGAGTTTGGAGATTCGTTACTTGTTATTTCTGATAGTGAGTATGTAAAAATTCATGTTCACACTGAAACTCCAGGAAATGTATTCAATTATGGTCAACAATATGGAGAGCTTATAAAAATTAAATCAGATAATATGCGTGAGCAACATAGAGAAGTTTTAAGAAAACAAGAATCTAAACAAGCAAGTGCTCCAAAAGAAGTTAAAGAACAAGCTATGATTTCTATTTCAATGGGAAGTGGATTAAGTAAAGTATTAACTTCGATGGGTGTAGATTATGTTGTTGAAGGTGGTCAAACTATGAATCCTTCAACAGAAGATATTATGAAAGCTATAAAAGAAGTAAATGCTAAAAATATCTATATTTTCCCTAATAACAAAAATATTCAACTTGCCGCTAAACAAGCAGCAGAGTTGGCAGAAGAAAATGTTTATGTTGTGGAAAGCAAAACTGCACCACAAGGATTGGCTGCAGTAATGGTATTTAATCCTAATGCTAGTCCAGAAGAAAACTTTGCAAACATGCAAGGAGTATTAGAGACAGTTAGTACTCTAGAAGTAACTCATGCTGTTCGCGATACGCATATTGAAGGTGTAGAGATTAAAAAAGATGAATTTATGGGGATTCGTGATGGAAAAATTGTAGTTTCTAATTTATCACTTAACACTGTGTTAGAAGAATTATTAGAGAAATCTATTGATGAAGATAAAGAAATCGTAACTATTTACCTAGGTGAAGAAAGTACAGATGAATATACTGATTTCTTAGAAAAATTAATCGAAGATAAATATCCTGATGTAGAAGTTGAACTTGTTGAATCAGGGCAACCGGTATACCCGTACATCATAGGATTAGAATAAAAAATTATTTTTTAATTAATAAAGTAGCATTAATCTAACAAGGATTAATGCTACTTTAAAGTTAATCAATTATAATTGATTATCATAATTATGAAGGGAGGATGTCATGGTAGATATACTAATTGTTTTACTTCTTTTTGCAGGAGTTTATCTAGGTTATAAACGTGGACTTATAATGCAACTTTTTTATTTAGGTACAATTGTAATAGGATATCTTGTATCTATGCTGTTTAGTTCTCGTTTGGCATATCTATTTACAGGGTTAATTCCGATACCTGATAATGTAACAGAAGGATTAAACGGGATTTACCAAAATCTTAATATTCCGACAGCTTATTATAGAGTTATTTCGTTTATTATAATATTTATTGTAATTCGATTGATAATTCAAGTTTTGGCATCTGTTTTTGGAATAATAAGAAAATTACCATTAATAAAAACAACTGATAGATTTTTAGGTGCTATTTTAGGTTTTGTAGAAATTTATTTAATAATTTTTCTAATTCTTTACCTTGGAACTATTTTGCCGACAACTGAATGGAAAACAACAATTTTTACTGATGCAACACTTCCAGAGTATATTTTAGAAAATACGCCAATATTGTCAAAACAGCTAATAAGCTTATTCTTCGATAGATAAAATATTAATAGAGTAACAGTTAAATTATTTTAACTATTACTCTATTTTTATGTTTAAGAAAATTGTTAAAAGAATATATTTAGTGTATAATAGTTTTTGTCGAATATAAGAAAATATTATGTTTGAAGGGGTGGAAATTAATTGGATAAGATGATTCGAAAAAAATTGAATTTAGATTTAGTATTAAAAGATGTAGAAAAATATTGTTATTCGGAAATATCTTATGAAAAAATAAAAAATCTTGAATATATAAGTGATTTTGATAAGTTACTAGAAGTCCATAGAGAAAATGAAGAAGCATATGAATTGCTAAGAAAATACCCAAATGAATTTCGTTTGAAAATTTACAATTATGAAGCAAGTGTTAAAAAAGCTAAAATAGACAGTGTTCTTTCAGAAAAAGATTTGTTTTACATTTTAAGGAATATTATAGTTTATGATAGATTTACAAAGCGTTTTGAAGGGATAAAAATTCAAGAAAATAAATCTTATAAAAGTTTGGATAAATATATAGAAAAACTAGATAACTTCGAAGATTTAGAGAAATATTTAGATAGAATAGTTGATGAAGATGGATATATTAGACCTGATGCGTCATTAGAATTAAAAAGCATAAAAGCAAATATTGCTAAATTAAAAACTAAAAGTGATCAAGTACTTAAAAATATAATAAGAGCGAATGTGAAAAAATTAACAGAGGCTATTGTTACTAAGCGTAATGACCGTGATGTAATTTTGGTAAAACCTGAACATAAGAATGATTTTGGTGGGATTATCCATGATGAGTCTGCTTCTGGGAATACATTTTATGTAGAACCAAAAGAAAATGTTGAGATAAATAATGAAATAGGAATCTTGAGAAGAAAAGAAAAAGAAGAAATATTAAGAATTTTGAAAGATGCCTCAGAAGTTATAAAACTAAAAGCAAATGAATTGTTAAATTCATTATGGAACTTTTCTCAAGTAGAATTTATTTTTTCTAAAATGAATTTCTGTAGCCAAAAGGGGTTTAATAAACAAAATATTGTTCGCAAACAAGAAATTGATTTAAAAAAAGCATATAATCCATTGATAGATAAAGAAATTGTTGTGAAAAATGATATTACTTTGGATAATTTTGGGAACTCACTTATTATTACAGGACCTAATACTGGGGGGAAAACAGTAATACTAAAAACGGTAGGAGTATGCGTCTATCTATCACACTTAGGATTTTATATTCCTGCATTAGAGGAATCTACTGTCGGTTTTTTTGAAAGAGTTTTTGTTGATTTAGGAGATGAACAATCTATAGAAAATAATTTATCTACATTTTCTTCACATATGACAAATATCATTAATATATTAGAAGAAACAAATGAGAAAAGTTTAATTCTTTTAGATGAATTATGCTCAGGAACTGATCCAAGTGAAGGAGCGGTCTTATCGATAGCTCTTCTTGATAAATTTAAAGAACTAAATGCTACAATGTTATGTACAACTCACTATCCGGAAATTAAAAATTATTGTTTTGAATCAGAATATTATAAAAATTCTTCTATGGAATTTGATTTTGAAAAATTAAAACCTACATATAGATTTATAATAGGATTACCAGGGAAATCAAACGCAATAAATATTTCAGCGAAGTTGGGGTTAGATAGTTCGATTATAGCAGAAGCGAGTGCGTTACAAGAAGAAAATGAAAAAGAAAATAATTTATTTATCGATAAACTTTCTGAAAGTATAAGAGAATACGATTTTAAATTGGAATATATAAATCGAGTTGTTGATGAAATAAATGAAGTGAAAGCAACTTTAGAAAACAATCTTATAAAATATAATGAATATAAAGATAGTTTATATAATGAGCTAAGTTTAGAGTTGAATAGAGAGATTGATGCTAAAAAAGAAGAAATTTTAGATTTGTATCGTAATTTTAAAGACAGTTCAGCTTTAAAACAACACGAGGTAAATGAAATCCTTCATAATATTGATAATAGAAAAAATAAAATTAATTTAACGAAAAAAATAGAAGATCAACTTAAATTTAATGACACTGAAATTAAAGTTGGGGACGATGTATTGGTTCTTAGTTATAATCAGCGAGCAACTGTTCTAGAAGTATCAGGAAATAACCTGCAAATTAAAATGGGGGCTATGAAACTTAATATTAAGAAAAAAGAAGTTAGAAAAATTGAAAGTGAACCAGAGTCAACTCAGCGATATATTAGTACAAGTAAAGTAAGTAGTAAAAAGGTCGGTATTGATATTAATGTTATAGGATTAAATACCGAAGAAGCGATAAGAGTAATTGAGGATTATATGGATAAAGTTATTTTACAGGGCTATGATACTTTTACTATAATTCATGGATTAGGTTCAGGAATACTTAGAAAAAACATTGCAGAGTATTTGAAAAATAATCGCTATGTAGAGAGTTTCAGAAGTGGTGGTCAGAACGAAGGTGGTATGGGTGCTACTGTAGTAGAGATGAAATAATGAAAAGATTGAATTACTATTTTCTATGATTGTAGTAATTCAATCTTTTTTACTTTATGAAAGTTTTTATTTAATAATATATTTAGTTTTGAGGGAAGTTATTAGTTTTTTAGGCTGTAAATCTTTTTTTTAAAACCACCTTGACAAAGGGAAAAGTAGATGATAGAATAGAAAACGTCTTGAAAGAGACGAAGTCATTTTTAAATAAGTTTGAAAAAAGTTTAAAAAAACTATTGACAAAAAAAAATAAAAATGATAAGATATAAAAGTTGCTAACGCAACAAACTTGAACATTGAAAACTAAACGAATTAAGTCAACGTTAATTCCAAAAAGGACAGTTTTGAAAAGAAACTATAAAACTTTTTAAAGAGCTAATCAAGCTAACAAATTTATTTGGAGAGTTTGATCCTGGCTCAGGACGAACGCTGGCGGCGTGCCTAATACATGCAAGTCGAGCGAAGTTTTTCTGGTGCTTGCACTAGAAAAACTTAGCGGCGAACGGGTGAGTAACACGTAAAGAACCTGCCTCATAGACTGGGACAACTATTGGAAACGATAGCTAATACCGGATAACAGTATTTCTCGCATGGGAGATATTTAAAAGTTGGTTATGCTAACACTATGAGATGGCTTTGCGGTGCATTAGCTAGTTGGTGGGGTAAAGGCCTACCAAGGCGACGATGCATAGCCGACCTGAGAGGGTGATCGGCCACACTGGGACTGAGACACGGCCCAGACTCCTACGGGAGGCAGCAGTAGGGAATCTTCCGCAATGGGCGAAAGCCTGACGGAGCAACGCCGCGTGAGTGAAGAAGGATTTCGGTTCGTAAAGCTCTGTTGTTAGGGAAGAATGGATATGTAGTAACTATACATATAAGAGACGGTACCTAACCAGAAAGCCACGGCTAACTACGTGCCAGCAGCCGCGGTAATACGTAGGTGGCAAGCGTTGTCCGGAATTATTGGGCGTAAAGCGCGCGCAGGTGGTTTAATAAGTCTGATGTGAAAGCCCACGGCTCAACCGTGGAGGGTCATTGGAAACTGTTAAACTTGAGTGCAGGAGAGAAAAGTGGAATTCCTAGTGTAGCGGTGAAATGCGTAGAGATTAGGAGGAACACCAGTGGCGAAGGCGGCTTTTTGGCCTGTAACTGACACTGAGGCGCGAAAGCGTGGGGAGCAAACAGGATTAGATACCCTGGTAGTCCACGCCGTAAACGATGAGTGCTAAGTGTTGGTCTCATAAGAGATCAGTGCTGCAGCTAACGCATTAAGCACTCCGCCTGGGGAGTACGACCGCAAGGTTGAAACTCAAAGGAATTGACGGGGACCCGCACAAGCGGTGGAGCATGTGGTTTAA
>ERZ773010.15-NODE-15-length-135090-cov-16.349761_pt1 | contig 135090 bp, 143 predicted proteins | sample MGYA00580842_ERZ773010 | MGnify/ENA primary metagenome ERZ773010 (study PRJEB29015, sample SAMEA2737982) | human oral metagenome | biome: human oral; feature: human-associated habitat; material: dental | place: China | collected 2107 ... | reverse complement strand
TCGTATTCTTTCTGATGATCTTTGCGGGCGCGCTCGCACGCCGCTACAACATCATTATTCCGAACAACCAGGAGCAGTTTTCCTCTCTGATCGTCAATATTGCATGCCCGTCGCTCATCATCTCTGCGGCCATGCATGCGGAGGAACATATGGGGCTGACGCAGGTTATCGAGACCTATGCGGCATACGCTGCGCTGCTCGCCATGATGTGTTTTGTCGGATTCCTCCTGCCGCTCATTCTGCGTTTTCGCGGACGCCTGCGCGGCGCTGTAAATCTGTCGTTCTGGTTCAACAATTCCCTCTTTATGGGGCTGCCGCTTGTTCAAGGGGTCTACGGCGATCAGGCGGTTGTCTACATGACGCTGTTCTTCATTCCGGCCAACCTGCTCTTCTTTGTCTACGGCGTTTCTTCCATCAGCATTCATAAGCGCCGCGGACGCGAGATGTTCCGCATGCTGCTCAACCCCGGCATCATCGCGTCGCTGATCGCCTGCGTCATCTACTTCGGCGAGATCCCTACGCATCCTCTCGTCATGCAGGCATTTACGATGATCGGCGCACTGACGGCTCCGCTTGCGATGATGATGATCGGCGCATCGCTCAAGGATATCCATGTGCGTCACATGCTCACGGACCGCAAACTCTTGGTCTATACATTCCTCAAGGCGGTCGTGCTGCCGATTCCAATTCTGTTTGCGATGAAGATGTTTGTCACAAACCCCTACATCCTCGGCTGCAGTCTTGTCATTGTCGCTGCGCCGACGGGCGGTATGGTGGCGATGGTAGCGCTGCTCTACAATAAGGTCGCCTATCCTCTGATGACGGAGATCATCGCGCTCTCGACACTGATCTCGGTGGCGACAATTCCATTTGTTTCTATGATTACAGGGCTTTGATATGATGCTTGTGCCCGAAGGGAGGTTCCTTTGCCCGGTTTCATCCTGATCGTTTTTGGCACAGTCGGTTTGATCCTTGGACTGTCCGTCTATTTCCTGCGGTATCTGACAGAAGGACGGCGCCTGCGGGCAGCACGCATTGCAGTCGTGGTCTTTGACCTTGGCGGTGTCAGCAGTATTTTCTTCCTGTTCGGCATGCACCGGACGGAGGGATGGGCAGGCGTGGCTGCACTGCCGATTATCCTGCTCTTTGTCGGGCAGCTGATCGCACTCGCTGCCGTGATGACTGCAGCTGGGCTGCGTTTCCTCATGCGAAAAACGAGGCAGATTCCGTACGATCCTGCGCGGCGGCGCATTCTCAAAAATGCGGCGCTTTATCCTGCGGCAGGACTTTTGCTCAGCAGCTACGGCGCATTTGTCGAGCGGCATCATACCGTCCGCAGAGACTATGAAATCCCCGTACGCGGACTGCCCGACGAGGCGGACGGGATGCTGATCGCGCAGATCAGCGATGTGCATCTGGGCGCATATTTCTCTGTGGAGGAATTCGAGGCGCTGCTCTCGGAGGTCGCAGGCAGCGGTGCGGACCTTCTCGCGGTGACCGGCGATATCTTTGATGATGAACGACTGAACGAAGCCGCGGAGAAGGTGCTTGTATCCCATGCGGAGGACTATCCGAACGGCATTTGGTACTGTATCGGCAATCATGAATACTATCACAACGGACGCCCTATCGCAGAGCGCATGCAGCGTGAGAAGAAGGTGCGCGTCGTACTGAATGGGGCACAGCATGTCGAGGGGCGCGGCAGCCTCTATATCGCAGGCGTTGATTACCCGTTTGGACGCGGCGATGCCTTCTACGCACAAAAGGAATCCTATTTCGCTGCGGCGATGCAGGATGTTCCGGATGATGCCGTGACCATACTGCTCGCGCATCATCCCGAGTTCATCGACGATGCGGCTGCGCACGGCAGAGTCCCTTTGACGCTGTCGGGGCATACGCACGGCAGCCAGTTCGGTATTTTCGGTCAGCCGTTGTTCCCCGTTTTTAAGTATACGCGCGGGATGGTGCGCATCGGAGAGAATTACGGTTACGTGCATACGGGGAACGGCAGCTGGTTCCCTCTTCGGATCGGGTGTCCGCCCGAAATCGCATATTTTAGATTGGAGAGAAAAGCATAATGAGTTGGATGGAGGATTACAGCGCAATTCGCGAGGATATTCATACGGGCTACATCTACGAAGCAATTGAGGCGATTCTGTATCTGCGTGCCCACGAGGAAATTCCTGATGATGAACAGTGGCGTTTCTCTGAGATGATGGGCGCATGCTGCGGTGCACTTGCGGATACAGAGGGCGCGCTCGCGGCCTACTTTGAAGCTGCGACGGAGGATAAATTCCTGCGCAGCCAGCGGCAGCATTTCTCGAACTATCTCTATCTCTGCCATGCCGTTCCGAATCTGACCCCGAAGGAGCTCAAGGCACAGTTTGATATGTACGCCACGCTCTATCGCAGCGAGGAGCCTCTTCCGCCGCGCACAAAGGTTCATCATGAGCGGCTGCGCGTCGGCTTTCTTGCGCCGCATTTCCTTTCCTCTTCGTCTGCGCTGTTCTACGCACCGCTTTTGCACGGGCTCACGAAGAGCTGTGATGTCCATGCCTATTCTCTCAGCGACCGTACGGATGATTTTACCGAAGAAATGCGCGGCGGCTCGGTTCACTACAATGTACTCGCTAATCTCTCTATCGAGGAGCAGGCACAGGCGATTCGCACCGATGAAGTGGATATGCTCATCGATCTCGGCGGTCACACAGAGGGCGGTATGACGCTTATGATTCTCGCCCGGCGTCCTGCGCCGGTACAACTCTCGGCAATCGGATGGTTTGCAACAACCGGCGTATCCTTTGTCGATGGGATTTTGACCGATGAGATCCTGACTCCCGAAGACACGGATGACTTTTACAGCGAAGAGGTCATGTGTCTTCCGTATGCATTTGCCTTTGAGCCGCGCGCGGACATGCGTGCAGCGCCGGTTTCTGCACGCCCCGCCGATGCGCCTGTCACATTCGGTGCGTTTGTGAATTTTATGAAGATCAACGAGGAGGTTCTGAAGGTCTGGGGGCAGATTTTGAAAAAGCTGCCGAAGGCGCAGCTCATCCTGCAGGATACGGTAGAGAGTCCGCTGCGTGTAACGACGATTCTCGAGATGCTCGAAGGCTTGAAGCTGCCGATGAAGCGTATCTATGTGCGGCAGGGGAAGAATGATTACCTCGGCAGCTATGGAGATGTCGACATCATGCTGGATACATTCCCCTATGCGGGAGCAGCATCCGCCGCGACGGCGCTCTATATGGGCGTCCCCATCGTTACGCTTGAAGGCACGACCCATGCAGGACGACTCGGGGCGAGTATCCTGACAGCGGCCCGACAGACCGAGTGGATTGCTGCTGATACGCGCGCCTATGAGCGCATCGCAGTTGGTTTGGCGGAAGATATCGCGGCTGTGCGGAGCGGCCGGAGCGCGCTGCGAACTGCGCTTGAAAAGAGTCCCTTGATGGATGTGTCTTCCTATACGGACAATGTATGGTCGGCAATTGAATCCGCATGGGCGAAATATGGAGATGCTAAGCAGTGAAGACGACCCTCCTGGAGCTTATGCCAGGAAGTACAGAGCGCCTGATGATCCTTGTCATTGACGGCTCGGCACAGCTGCGAGAGCTGCGCGCTCTTTGTCCGAATGCGGAGATCCACGCAGTCACGCCCTATGAGGAGATCGCGGCACATGCGGAGACGGCGTCCCTCGGCGTTCACTTCCATGTGCTTGACTGGCGGTGCGATCTGCTGCCGTTTGCAGAGGAGACGTTTGATCGTATTCTCTCGCCGTTCGCTGTTGAGTCTGCCTATGAGCCATATGATGCGCTGATGACCCTCAACCGCTGTCTGAAGGAGACCGGCACGCTCTATACCGGCTACACGAATATCCGCTATCATCGTGTACTCAGAGAGCTGAAGAGAGGGGCTTTTCCTGTGCGCGGTGATCGTCATCTCTATGCAAAGCCCGAAATTGTACGCCTGTTGAACGATACGCTCTACAAGGAGATTCACTTCTTTGCGGGAGAGCGTGATGATGATCCTGCGGAGGCAGCCGCGTGGAGCAGCGCGGGCTTTGCCAATGTCAGCAACGACCTCATGACGCGCACGTGGCTCATTCGCGCGGAGCGAAGCACGGCTGCAGCGGCAAATCTCAAGATGTTTTTTTCTCGGGAGGTAAGGGGCGAGACCGCTCGTCTCCTGCATCGCATCGAATACGGTATCTCACCGGCAGAGAGCATTGATGCTCTGCGTGCACTTTGCATGCGCGAGGGAATATTTCATGATTATTTGGCTGACTTTGCCGATGAAATCTGCGTGCACAGAGATCCTGTGGCCCGCGCCCTAAAGGATCTGTTCGCAGAAATATAAAAGTAAACCATAAAATAAATATTTAGTTGACGTAAAGAGAGTTCTGACTTATAATAGACGATATAAATATAATCTATTGCGAGGCAGGGATTTTTTTATGCGAAAAAGTCGTGTGGCAGAACTTACCAACAAGATCATTGCAGGCTATCGTCTCAGTCCCACAGATGATCGTTCCATCTTTATGGACACGCCGCTCGAAGAGTTGAGCGAGGAGGCATATCGTCTGCAAAAGCAGTTCTGCGGGAATCATATCGATCTGTGTACGATCGTCAACGGACGCAGCGGGCGCTGCGGAGAGAACTGCAAATACTGCGCGCAGGCAGCCTGCCATAAGACGGGCGTCGATACCTACGGATTCCTCCCGCAGGAGCAGATCATGGCACATGCGAAGGCGAATCAGGATGCGGGGGCGAACCGCTTCTCCATCGTCACCTCCGGCGGAGCACTCTCGGGCAAGGAGTTCGAGATGGCGATTGATGTCTACAAGGAAATGCGTCGGACACTTTCCATTGATCTCTGCGCATCGCACGGACTCCTCACGCGGAGTCAGTTTCGTCGGCTGCGCGAGGTCGGCGTAACAAGCTATCATCATAATATCGAGACGTCAGAGCGCTATTTCCCCGAGATCTGCACAACACACAGCTATGCCGACCGTATCCGGACGATCAAGATGGCACAGGCGGAGGGCCTGTGCGTCTGCTCCGGCGGCATCATCGGAATGGGCGAGACCTGGGAGGATCGCTTCGATATGGCGTTCGCTCTTCAGGAACTCGGCATCGAATCCATCCCGCTTAACTCGCTGATGGCGATTCCGGGGACTCCTCTGGAGCATCTTACTCCGCTTTCAGGCGATGAAATTCTGCGGACAATCGCAATCTTCCGCTTCATCAATCCGACGGCGAACATCCGTCTCGGTGCGGGGCGCAAACTCCTGCCCGAGAACGGTGCAACGGCGTTCCTCGCGGGCGCATCCGCGTCCATCACCGGCAATATGCTCACGACCTCTGGCACGACGATCGCCGAGGACATGGAGCTCATCAAGGAGCTTGGCTTTACGAACAGGAATGAAGACTGCAACGTATCGACAGGCACCTGCGGCGCAAGGTAATTCCTCAACATTACATAAAAACAGGGCTGTCGGACGAAGGTTTACTTCGTTCGACAGCCCTGTTTTGTCATTCTTACAGATACGATTCAAAGAGATCCATGTCGGTGATGCGGATGCTGCGGCCGGTCGCCTGAATGATGCCGTCACGCTGCATTGCACCGAGTTCGCGTGAGAGGGACGGGCGGCTGACGGCGAGGTAGGCGGCAATGAACGCGCGGCTGACTGTGAGAGTTACATGTCCCTCGGCATCGACATGGGGGTAGAGATAGCGGACAATTTTCTCGCGCAGCGTGCCGCTCGCCAGGATTTTGAGCTTTGTATGCATTCCATATGCTTTGCCCGCAAAGATTTTCATGAGATTCTTCTGCACGATGAGCGCACTGCGGCGCGGCTTATCGCCGATATCGAGCGTAAAGAGATGGCTTGAGACTTCGAGGAGCTTTACCTCTGTTACGGCACGCACATACATATCATAGGGCCGTTGCAGTACTTCATAGACCTCGCCGAACATATCGCCCGGACGATCGATCTCCGAGATGAAGATTTGTCGGCCCGAATACGTATCCTTGAGGATGTGTACTTCGCCTTTGAGCAGGATGTAAAGCGAGTGGGGCATATCTCCGTCGTGAAAGACAATCGCGCCCTTCGGATAGGTGCGCAGCGTCACCTCGCTGGAAGCAAGCAGCTCCTTCAGATCCTCCTCATTCATCCCCTGTGCGAGGGAGGTCCCTGCAAGAATCTGGGCAGCGCTTTTCTCGTCGCTGGTTGCCATGCTTACTCCTTTACAAGGACCTTTTCAATCTCCGCGACATACATCGTATGATAGTCCTGCTTGGGGTAGTGGCTGCGGGGACCATCTGCAGGGTCGGCCGCAGCCGCTGTGAAGAACTGTTCCTCCAGCTGCTGTGCATATAGTTTTTTCGCGAGCAGGGTGAGGCGTGCTTCGGCAAAGTACGTATAAGCGCCGTCCTTCTCCAAAGTCAGCGCATTCTTTGCGATCTTGTCCTCATCGCGTCCCGATACTGTACCGAAATACTGCAGCATCGGTTTGTATTTCACATCAAAGACCGACAGCGTCATGTGATCCGAGGCGTCAACGAACTCCTTTGTATAACGTGTAGGGCGGATAAAAATGTAGGCAACCGGCCGCCCCCAGAGAATGCCGAGCCCACCCCATGATGCCGTCATTCCATTGGTCTTTCCGTTATGTGACGCGCTGACCAGTATCCAGTCCTGACCGATCAGCCGGAATACATTGTCTTTGATGTCTGTTGGACGAATCTCTTTGACACTCATGATGCTGCCTCCTTTACGATGCTCCAAAGTTTCTTCCATTATAACACACGGTGTAAACAGAGCACAAAAAAACCGCCCGAACGGGCGGATGCTGTGCCGAATGGTGCTCACTGAGGGATTCGAACCCCCGACCCCCTCCATGTGACGGAGATGCTCTACCAACTGAGCTAAGTGAGCCTAAGGGAAGCACTGATAAAAAAATCCGCACGACTGCGGACGAGAAAAAATGGTGGGGTTAACAAGATTCGAACTTGTGACCTCCTCGATGTCAACGAGACACTCTAACCAACTGAGCTATAACCCCCGGACCTGCCGCCTATATTCAAACGACAAGATGGATTATAACAGATGAATTGACGAATTGTCAACCTGTATTTTCGAAATCACGGTGATTGGATTGCGCCTTTCTCTTTGCCGTTTTCTCAAAAGGTGTTAGAATGAATCCGAGGGTGAGAGCACTTTGCTGCTTGTGAAACAGTCTGCAGGATATTGAGCGGAGTGCTGTGATCGGAGGGAATCTCACATGAGCCGCATAGAGTTTTTTGATTTTGTCCGTCGGTACGGCGCGCAGGAGGAGCGGAATGATCGCGTCCTGACGGACGAGCTCGCCTATGAGATCCTGTCCGTCGTCGCGGAGATTCCGCGCGGACGAGTCGCAACCTACGGGCAGATTGCACGTCTCATCGGATGCGAGCGGAATGCCCGACTCGTGGGCAAGGTGCTCAGCCGTGCGGAATACTACGGCGCCTACCCCTGCCATCGCGTCGTGAATCATGCGGGGAGACTGGTTCCCGGCTGGCAGGAGCAGGGGGAGCTCCTGCGCGGTGAAGGTGTTGAACTAAAGGACGAGCATCATGCCGATCTGAAGAGGTATCGATGGGAAGCCTAGAAAAGTGAAGCGGGGCAAAGGCCAGCACCTTTTGGAGATTTAGATTTTATTTTCAAGTGTGGAAGATGAATCGGCATATTTATCGTCATGTAGTTTTACAATAAAAAAATGATATAGGATCATTAGCAATTGTGATTGACGATATAAATACAGATTGTTATAATAAATCTGTGAGTATTGTTGTCGTGTTCGATTCTTTACGCGTTTTCTATTGATTGATTACGATGCGGGAACCGGTGACGAGAACATGGCAGGTTTTTAGATGAGGTGAGCGTATGAGAAAACAAGGCATTCTCGCAATCTTTGCCGTGCTTCTGTGTGCAGTGATGCTGGCAGGATGCGGCGGCGGTCCGCAGCAGAGTGGCTCGGACGGCGGCAAGAACAAGCTGGTGATCTACACATCCATGAAAGAATCGTTGATCGGCGGCATTGTCGAGGGATTCAAGAAGAAGTATCCCGACATCGAAGTCGACTACCAGTCGGCAGGTGCAGGAAAACTGATGGCAAAGATCGCTGCAGAGAAGCAGAGCGGCCAGATTCTCGCCGATGTCATCTGGACGAGCGAAGTGCCTGACTTCTACAAGATGAAGGCGGACGGTGTTCTCGAGAACTACAAGACGCCGGTGTTCGGCGAGCTGCTGAATCCGTTCGACGACTACGACGGTACGTTCACGGCGGCACGTCTCGGCACGCTCGGCATTGCGTACAATACGGACAAGATCCAGTCAGCACCGACGCAGTGGGCCGATCTTGCGCAGCCTGCATTTACGAATGCATTCGGTATCGCTGACCCCGCACTCTCCGGAACCTCCTATATGAGCATTGCACTCCTGCAGAAGCAGTTCGGCTGGGAGTTCTTTGAGAAGCTGAGCGCGAATCAGACGCGCATCGGCAAGGGCGCCGGACAGGTCATTGACGATACGTCTTCGGGCGAGCTCTCTGCCTGTCTTGCCGTTGACTACATCACGAACAACAAGGTAAAGAAGGGCGCGCATGTGGCGCTCGCATATCCGCCCGAACTGCTCGTTGTCCCGAGCCCGGTTGCAATCTTCAAGGAGTCCAACAACATTGACGCTGCGAAGAAATTCGTCGACTACCTCCTGAGTCAGGAGGCACAGACGATGATTGCAAATGAGGGGACGCTGCCGGTGCGCAGCGATGTTGAGATCCCTGAGAAATTCGGACTGCCGAAACCTGAGGAGGCGCTCCAGCGTGCGATTAAGGTGAACTATACGGAAATTCTCCCGCAGAAAGAGGAGACCATCAAGAAGTTCACGGAGATCATCGGCAAGAAATAAGCGCATAAACTTGGAAGCAAGGAGGCGGCGGAATGAACTCGTTCGTTCCGTCGCCTTTTGAGTGGAGGCCGGCAACTGCGCCGTGCCAAAGGCTGCCCGCCGGTACAGCGCGTGCCTTGCGGGCTGGGGGAGGTCTGTATGGATATTATCCGTGTGGAGGATGTCAGCAAGAGCTATGGAAGCCGCGGCATACTAAACAATCTGTCGCTGACGATCAAGAAAGGGGAGTGCTTTACGCTGCTCGGCCCGTCCGGCTGCGGCAAGACCGTTCTCCTTCGTCTGATCGCGGGATTTGAGTCGCCGGATGCAGGCAGGATTTATCTCGACGATACACTTGTCACGGATCCTGCTGCGCAGGTTGAGGTGCCGCCAGAGAACCGCGGCATCGGGCTTGTGTTCCAGGACTATGCCGTATGGCCGCATATGACGGTATTTGATAATGTCGGATATCCTCTGAAGATCGCAAAGCGCCCGAAAGAGGAGATTCGCGAACGGGTTATGGAGATGGTCGAGATTGTCGGCATGAAGGGCCTTGAGAAGCGTCTGCCGTCGGAGCTGTCCGGCGGACAGCAGCAGCGTGTTGCGCTGGCCCGTGCGTTGGTCGGCAAGCCTGCTCTCCTCCTTCTGGATGAGCCACTTTCGAATCTGGATGCGAATCTGCGCGAGGAGATGCGCTTTGAGATCAAGGAGCTGCAGCGCAAACTGAATGTCACGGTGCTCTACGTTACGCACGATCAGGAGATCGGCCTTGCGATCTCGGACCATGTGGCGATCATGAACGAGGCCGGGGCGATACAGCAGATCGGCACGCCGTGGGAAATCTTTGAGCAGCCGGTGAACCCGTTCGTATTCAACTTCATGGGGATTGCGAATTTCATCGACGTGCGCCGCGAGAACGGTGCGTTCCTCGTCGGCAGCGGCAGCCAGCCCATCCATTGGGAGACCCCGGAGGGGGATGCGGAGCGCTGGGCGGGCGGATTCCGGCCGTCGGATGTCGTGCTCGCACGTGAGGGCGAGGGCCTGACCGGAACGGTCAAGCGTGCGAACTTCCTCGGTGCGATGATGGACTATCTCATTGAGATCGACGGCACGCATCTCCGGACGAGCGTTGAGACACACATTGCACTCAGTAAAAATCTGATGTTCCAGGCGGGCGATGCCTGCAAGGTTCGTTTCCTCAACCTGCTCTGGTTTGAAGCAGATGCACTGAAGAGAGGGGTGATCGAATGAGCTCCATGAGCAAGCCAAAGAGTTTCGGAATGGCACAGCTGATCTTATTCCTTGCGATTGCCATTCTTGTCATCGTCGTCGCATTCCCGGTTCTGCTCATTCTCTTCAATGCATTCTGGGTGAACGGTGAGTTTAATTTTGCGAGTGTGGTCGATATCCTCAAGGAACCGGAGACATTCCAGGCACTGCTCAACTCGCTGATCATCGCGACCTGCACGACGGTCGGGAGCACGATTGTCGGCACATTCTTCGCATGGCTTGTCACGCGTACGGATCTGCCGCACAAGACCTTCATGAAGAGCATGTTCCTCGTGCCCTTTATGCTGCCCTCCTTTATCGGCGCGCTCGCGTGGAAGATGCTGCTCTCGCCGAACGCCGGATTTATTAATCAGTTCTTCATTGATCATTTCGGCTTTACGGGGCCGATCTTCAATATCTACAGCTATTACGGCATCAGCGGCGTGGAGATCATGTATCTCTTCCCGTTCGTATTCATTCAGGTGTGCGGTGCGCTCGAGCGCATGGACCCGACGCTCGAGGAGTCGGCGCGCATCTCGGGCGCAGGGCTCTTTACGATCACGCGCAAGATCACGATTCCGCTGGTGCTGCCGAGTATTCTCTCAGGCGCGCTGCTCATCATGCTCTACTCAATGGCACATTTCGGGACAGTTGCCGTCCTCGGCATCGAGAACGGCATCTACAACATTCCGACGCTCATTTACGAGCGCATTCATCAGAGCGGCGGAAGCTTTGACGCGATCCGCACGGGTACGGTACTCGCAACGGTGCTCGTTGTTACGGCGGCGTTTATCATCTGGCTGCAGCGGAAGATTCTCGGGTCGGGGCACTATCAGATCATCGGCGGCAAGAGCTTCCGCCCGATGGAGCTGAAACTGCGCGGCCTGCGCTATCCGCTCCTCATTTTCTGCTTGGCGTATATCGCCTTTACGATTTTGCTTCCGACGGCGGTCATCTTCCTCGTCGGCAGCCTCAAGACGTACGGGCTCTCGTTTGCGTTCAGCAATCTGTCGCTGGATAACTACAAGTTCATCCTCTTTGACTACAAGGTTACGCGCGACGCGATCTTCAACAGCGTGACGCTGGGATTCACCGCAGCAATCATTACGATGTTCGCCGGTGTCATGATCTCCTACGTCATCGTCAAGATGAAGGTGCGCGGGAAGGGGATTCTCGAGTTCCTCGGCATGCTGCCGTTCTCCGTCCCCGGCTCGGTCATTGCACTCGGCGTAATCCTCGCGTGGAGCGGGCAGTTCGGCATCAATCTCTACAATACGGTATGGATCATCCTCGTTGCCTACATCGCGCGCTATATGGCATTCTCTCTGAAGGCGAACTCTGCCGCACTCGAGCAGGTGCACGACTCGCTTGTCGAGGCATCCCGCGCCTGCGGTGCGACGATGTGGCAGTCGCTGCGCGACGTCGTTCTGCCGCTGGTCCGGCCGGGCATGTTTGCGGCATTCTTCCTGATATTCCTGCCGTCGCTGCGCGAGCTGACGGTCTCCATCATGCTCTATGCGCCGACGACGCGAACGATCGGCGTTGCGATCTACACACTCAATGAGGACGGCGAGACCGTTATGTCCGCAGCGCTTGCGGGCATTGCGCTCATCATCATCATTGTCGGTCAGAGCATTATCAACCACTTTACGAAGAAGGCGGGGATGTGAGTCATGTCGTATGTACGTTTAGTCAATGTTACAAAGCGGTTCGGCGACGTGACCGCCGTCGACCATCTGAATTTTGAGATCGAAAAGGGCAGCTGCTTCTCCATGCTCGGCCCGTCGGGCTGCGGCAAGACAACGACCCTGCGCATGGTCGCCGGGTTTGAGGATCTCTCCGACGGTGAGGTTTGGGTTGGCGACCGTCTGCTCTCTTCGCCGAAGAAGAACCATTACCTTCCGCCGGAGAAGCGCAACTTCGGAATGGTGTTCCAGGCGTTTGCCGTCTGGCCGCATCTCTCGGTCTATGAGAATGTTGCGTTCCCTCTGCGCATCCGCAAGCTCCCTGAGGAGGAGATCAAGCAGCGCTCGACGGAGGCGCTCAAGGCGACCAATCTCCTCTCGGCGGCAGATCAGAGTCCGGACTTCCTCTCGGGCGGCGGCAAGCAGCGCGTTGCGCTTGCGCGGGCCCTTGCCATCAATCCTGATGTGATGCTGCTCGATGAGCCCCTCTCCAGTCTCGATCCGCACCTGCGCGAAGAGATGCGTTTCGAGATCAAGGAGCTGCAGATGAAGTACGGCTTCTCGATCATCTATGTTACGCATGACCAGTCGGAGGCAATGGCGCTCTCGGACAATATCCTCGTCATGAAGAACGGCGTCATGCAGCAAATTGATACGCCGCTCAACATCTACAACCATCCGGTCAACAAGTTTGTGTTCAGCTTCATCGGTCTGTCGAACTTCCTCAGGGCCTCATGGCAGGATGGTCGTCCTGTGCTCGAAGGAACGGCTCTCGATGCATCTTTCCAGCCTCCCGAGGATCTGCGCAGCGAGCCCGCGATTTCGCTCGCCAGCCGTCCGTCCGAGATCGACTTCGCAGAGGAGGGAGCATCCGATGTCCTGCGCGGCGTTGTGACGCGCAAGTCATACCTTGGCGAGATCATCGACTATCAGATTCGGATCGGCGAGCAGTTCCTCCGCGTCCAGAAGGGCCGCCGCGCGCCCGGGCCGAATGAGGGTGAGAACTGCGCAGTGCGCCTTCTGCGCCCCTTCTGGTATTCCGATAAAGATTGATCTTCAATTTGTTAAAAAGGGGAAAATCCGCCTCTCGTTTGGGAGGCGGATTTTTCATGCCCTGTTTTATTCTGCTGTGCAGATGCATGCCACCAAATCCGTGCTCCGGAAAGAGGTCGGAGACCGGCGGAGGGATTGCTCTTGGGCCTCTTTAACCCTTTGCCGGAAGTACGTTGAAAGATAATGACACATGAAAGAGTTTGACTTGACGCTTAATTTGGAATATGATAATCTACATCAAGATTTTGTCAATTACATCATTTGCCGATGAGGTGCGCGCTGCGCTTAATAGAGAAGCAGGTGAGAGACCTGCGCTGTCCCGCAGCTGTAATGCAGAGCCCCTCCCTAATATGTCACTGGGCAACCGGGAAGGCAGGGAGGGGCGATGATGCAGAGCCAGAAGAACTGCCTGATCGGAACGCTGCATCACCCCTGCGAGAGACAGGAAGGCGCGATCAATCATTGGATTTGTGTGCCTTTTTGCGCTTTTTCGCAAAGAGGCTTTTTATTTGCGCCGGTGCAGGGCGGCCGTGAACAAATGCATGTAAGGACGGTAGAGTAACCATAGGGAGGTATGACAGTGAAGAAATTCTGTATGTATCTGTTGGCTGCAATGCTGCTGCTCACTGCCGGGTGCGGCGGCACGGATCAGCCGAAGAATGAACGTGCCGAGAAGGGGGAGATCGTGATCTCGGTGGGCAAGTATATGGTCGGCGAGGGGTTCGATCCGACAATGGGCTGGGGTTTTTGGGGACCTGACCCGTTCCACAGCGCATTGATGGGGCGTGATGAGAAGAATCAGCTCGTCAAGGAGCTGGCGACGGATGTGCAGCGCTCGGCGGACGGGCTGAAATATACCTTTACGATCCGCAGCGATGCCAAGTTCTCAGATGGTCAGCCGCTGACGGCAGAGGATGTCGTCTTTACCTATGAAACGGCCAAGAAGGCGGGCAGCGTTGTGGATTTGACCATAATGGAGTCGGTGCGTGCACTGTCTCCGACGCAGGTGGAGTTCACGCTCTCCAAGCCGTGGTCGGTCTTCCTCGATACGGCGGCAGCTCTGGGCATTGTGCCGAAGCATGCATATAAAGAAGGATATGCGACGGCGCCGGTTGGCAGCGGCCCGTGGAAAGTAGTCTCGTTCCAAAAGGAACAGCAGGTTGTGATGGAACCGAACGAATATTATTACGGAGAGAAGCCGAAGCCGAAAAAGGTGACGGTGCTGAACCTCGGTGATGATGCGATTCTTGCTGCAGCGCAGTCGGGACAGGTGGATCTCGTGTTTACCCCGACGGAGTATGCAGGGGCAAGTGTACCGAATATGAAGTTGGTATTGATGGACAGCATTGACAGCTTCTGCGTCAATATGCCGCAGGAACCGGAACATGACGAAAACGGCATGCTGGTCGGCAACAATGTGACGAGTGATCCTGCCATCCGCACAGCGTTGAACATCGGCATCGACCGCAAGACAATTATTGAGAATGCGCTCGGCGGTTTCGGAAAGCCGACTATGAACTGGGCGGAAGATCTTCCATGGGCGAATAGCGATTTGAAGGAATCGGACAACCGCGTGGACGAAGCGGTAAAGATCCTTGAGGCGGCAGGCTGGAAGGATACGGACGGTGACGGCATCCGCGAGAAGAACGGCGTAAAGGCTGAGTTTGTCATCAATGGGCGGGCGAATGATCTGCAGCGCTATAATACCGCGGTGGCACTCGCGCAGGATGCGAAGAAGCTCGGCATCAACATCATTGCAAAGTCGACGCCGTGGTCGGAGGCGCGCAAGATTGCGCGGAATATCCCGACGGTATGGGCGTTTGGCGACTATACACCGCAAATGTTCTACAATTACTACCACTCCTCACAGGTTGGGGTGAATGTCATCCACAATCCTGCGATCTACCGCAATCCGACGGTCGATGCGCATATCGATCGGGCGCTTGCTGCTGTGACGGATGAGGAGATGCTGAAAGAGTTCCGTGCGGCGCAGTGGGATGGCGTGACGGGCCCGAAGGCCGATGTTCCTTATCTTTGGATCGCGACGGTTCAGGTGCCGTATTTCGTCAACGATCAGCTTGATCTTGGCCGGCTGCGCGTGGGTGAGCGCGGACAGGGCATGGGGATCCTCATAACGCTTGACCAATGGCAGTGGAAGAAGTAAATGGATAAAGGAGTATTATACTTTCTCGGGGGCAATCTGTTTCGACTTGTGCTCCTCCTTGCTGCGGTGAGCGGCATCAGTTTTATTCTGCTTGCCAACTCGCCTATCGATCCCATCGATGCGTACTTCATCAATAAGGCCGCGTCAGCGGAGCAGCACGCGCTCATCGCCTCTTATTGGGGCTTTGACAAGCCGCCGCTTGAGCGCTTCCTGTTTTGGGCGGGGAATATTCTGCATGGTGATTTTGGCACGTCGTTCATCTATCGTGCTCCCGTACTCGAAGTCATCGGAGAGAAGTTTCGACTGACGCTTCTCTTGATGATGACGTCGTGGACGCTGTCAGGCGTGATCGGCTTCGTGCTGGGCGTGCTCGCTGGAATGTACCGCGGGAGCCGTCTCGACAAGGCGATTCAGGGCTTTTCTCTGCTGTGTGTTTCTGTGCCGGTGTTCTGGCTGGGGCTGCTTTTTCTGATGATTTTCGCGGTCAAGCTGCAGTGGTTCCCGCTTGCTCTTGCCGCTCCGATCGGGAAGCTGCATGAGGAGGTTACACTGGCAGAGCAGATTCATCATCTGATCCTGCCGGCACTGACGCTGAGCGTTACGGGCATCTCCGCGATGACGCTCCAGACGCGGGAGAAGATGATCGAGGTGATGGGGACGAACTATATGCTCTTTGCCAAGGCGCGCGGCGAAAATCTTTGGCAGCGCGTGCGGCGGCATGGTTTGCGCAACGTTTTGATGCCCGTGGTCACGCTGCAGTTCGCTTCCTTTAACGAATTGTTCGGCGGAGCGGTGCTTGCGGAGACGGTCTTTTCCTATCCGGGGCTTGGCAGTACAGTCACGATGGCGGGACTGCGCGGTGATCTGTCGCTCCTGCTTGGCATTGCGGTTTTCAGTGCTGTGTTTGTCTTTGTCGGAAATTTCATTGCCAATATTCTGTACGGCATTGTCGATCCGCAGCTGCGTGAGGGGAGGGGAGATGCTTGATGAAAGAGACACTTTCCCTGCGCAGCGGCATGAGCGTCCGGCAGCGGCAGCTGATCTTTGCCGTTATAGCGGGCTGTTTTATCTTCGGCATACTCGTCTGGGGAACGACGATGCCGGAGAGCGCATATGCGGTCGACTATGGACAGAAAAACCTTGTGCCGTCCGCTGCACACCCGTTTGGGACGGATCATATGGGGCGTGATATGCTCCTGCGCTCGGTTAAGGGGATGTCGATCAGTCTGCAGATTGGAATTGCTGCGGCATTTGTCAGCTCCTGCATCGCACTCGTCCTTGGGACGCTGTCGGCTGCGTTCGGCGGCAAGGTGGATCAGTTTGTACTCTGGCTCGTGGATCTCTGCATGGGGGTTCCGCACATTCTGCTCATTCTCATGATCTCGGTCATGATGGGCGGCGGCATCATGGGTGTGTCCGTCGGCGTCATCGTCACGCACTGGCCGCGGCTGACCCGCATCATCCGCGCAGAGGTCATGCAGCTGCGCACGCAGCCCTACATTCTGGCGGCACGGCAGTACGGGTACTCGTGGATGACTGTGGCACGGCGGCATTTTGTGCCGCATGTGCTGCCGCAGTACATCATTGGACTGGTGCTGCTCTTTCCCCATGCGATCATGCACGAAGCCGGAATCAGCTTTCTCGGGTACGGCCTGCCGCTTGACATGCCGGCGATCGGCATCATCCTCTCGGAGTCGATGCGCTATCTCGCGCTCGGCATGTGGTGGCTTGCCTTCTTCCCGGGATTTTTGCTGCTGCTCGTTGTGCTGATCTTTGACCGTCTCGGCGCGGCACTGCGCGATCTGTTTGATCCGCAGTTCGGACAGGAGTAGGACGATGGAAAAAGAACTTCTTCGTGTAACGAATTTGTCGGTCTCCTTCCGGATGTATCAGAGTGCACTGACCCATACGATGGTGGCAGGAATGCACGATGTCAACCTGCGTCTGAACTGCGGCGAGATCCTTGCTGTCGTCGGCGCAAGCGGCTCCGGCAAGAGCCTCCTCGCGCATGCAGTGCTCGGCATCCTGCCCTACAATGCCGTGATGGGCGGTGAAATGCGTTACTGCGGGGCGCCGCTCGACGCCGCCCTCCAGGAGCAGCTGCGCGGGCGGGAGATGGCGCTGATTCCGCAGTCTGTGACCTATCTCGATCCGCTCATGCGTATCGGCAGAGAGGTCTGCGGGATCTACGGCGCGCCTGCGGATATGGCGGCGACACTCCGCCGTCTGCATTTGGAGGAGAATGTACAGCATCTGTACCCGTTCCAGCTTTCAGGCGGAATGGCGCGGCGCGTCCTCTTCTCGACTGCCGTCATTACGGACGCTTCGCTCATCATCGCTGACGAGCCGACGCCCGGCATGGATGTGAAGAGCGCTGTCGAGGCACTGCACCTGCTGCGTGAGCTTGCCGATACAGGCAAGGGCGTTCTGCTCATTACGCATGACATTGATCTTGCCGTTGAGGTTGCAGACACCGTTGCCGTTTTCTATGAGGGGCGGACGGTGGATATGGCACCGGCTGCTGCATTTCGCGGCGACGGCGCTGCGCTCGTGCACCCCTATACAAAGGCGCTCTATCATGCGCTGCCCCAGAATGACTTTACCGTTTACACGGCGGCAGAGGTGACGCGGATGACTGCGGCGGGAGGTGCGTGAGATGCTGGAAGCAAAGGCCCTGTCCTATCGCTATGGGGAGGGCAGTTCTGTTCTGCGCAATGTGTCGCTGCGCGCTGCGGACGGGGAACGTCTCGCGCTTCTCGGACCGAGTGGCCGCGGCAAGAGCACATTGGCGCTTCTCCTTGCGGGGTATCTGCCGCTGCAAAAGGGGGCGATTACGCTGGACGGCGCACCTCTGCCAAAGGACTGCTACAATCCCGTTCAGCTTGTTTATCAGCACCCGGAAAAGGCGATGGATCCGCGCTGGAAGGTCGGTGATACGCTGCGTGAGGCGTGGGATGTACCGGAGGAACTGCTTGCAGCGATCGGTGCGGAACCGGGATGGCTGACGCGCTGGCCGCATGAGCTGTCCGGAGGGCAGCTGCAGCGCCTCTCGATCCTGCGGGCGCTCAGTCCGAAGACGCGCGTGCTCATTGCCGACGAGATCACGGCAAGTCTCGATCCGATCACACAGGCGCAGATCTGGTCCGTTATTTTGCAGGAAGTTGAAAAACACAATATGATCCTGATTGCCATCACGCACAATGAGGCGCTGGCACAGCGGATCTGTACACGTATGATACATATTGAGGAGTTGCAGGGAGAATAATAAAAATCCGGCGTCTGCCATGTGGCTGACGCCGGATTTTCTATTATACGGGGATATTATGCTTTTCCTGTACTGCCGATCACTTCCATTTTCTGCATGACATACTTTTGTACCTCTTTCATGCCCTGTGCGGCATATTTCTTCGGATCGAAAACTTCCGGATGTTCCTGCATATACGCCTTGATGCCATGCGTGAAGGCGATGCGCAGATCCGTCGCATAGTTGACCTTGCAGATGCCGCGGCTGACACAGTCGCGCACCTGTTCATCCGGTACGCCGGAGGTTCCATGCATGACGAGGGGAATGTCGACAACGGAGCGGATTGCGCTCAGACAATCCACATTAACGCAGGGCGTTCCCTTGTAGACGCCGTGTGAGGTGCCGATGCCGACGGCGAGAAAATCCACGTTTGTACGCGCGACGAACACAGCGGCTTCATCAGGATCTGTATAGGGACTGCCATCCTCATTTTCGAGATCATCCTCTTTTCCGCCAACTTTGCCAAGTTCACCCTCTACCGGGATATTTCCGGGGTGGCAGGCATCCGTTACCGTTTTGGTGAGCGCAATGTTGTCCTCAAAGGGGAGCTTTGACCCGTCGATCATGATGGAGGTGTAGCCGGTGCGATAGGCCTGCATTGCCATACTGAGGCTGTCGCCGTGATCTAAATGCATTACGATGGGAATTTTTGTCCGTTCGGCCGCCGCCCGTACATTTGCAAAATAGTAATCCAGCCCCGCAAAACGAATGGTGCCGGGTGTTGTCTGCATGATGACAGGGGAGGAAGTTTCCTCTGCAGCGGCGAGAACGGCCATGACCATCTCCATGTTCTCTACGTTGAATGCGCCGACAGCATAGCCGCCTTTCTGCGCATCGAGCAGGAGCTCCTTGCTTGTTACAAGTGCCATTTATATTACCCTCCTTACCTGGATATCGTTTTTGTATTCGTCCACCCTCGACAGCGTTCCGAGCGCATTGCTTTCTGCGACATTTGCACCGACAGCTGCCATAGTTTTCAGCGCATCTTTGATATGATCAGGATGGCCCAGCCATATGCTCAGAAATGCAGCGAGTGCCGCGTCCCCTGCACAGGCAGAGCTGAGCAGTTGAATGGGGCGTGCCGAGGCAAAATAGACTGCACTGCCGTTTGAGAAATATGCGCCGCGTTCTCCAAGTGTGAGCAGGACGTTTTGTGCGCCTTCGGCATGAAGGAAGTCAAAGGCCTTTCTTATGTCGCTTTCCTTTTTGATGCGAATGCCAAAAATCTGTTCCAGCTCTTCGTCATTTGGTTTGATCAGAAGCGGATTCCAGTGCAGGAGATCGCGCAGCTTAGTGGAGCTGATGTCCAGTATGATGCGGATATTCTGTTCGCTGCAGATGGCAAGAATCTCATCGTAGTAAGACGGCTCGATCCCCTGTGGCAGACTTCCGCTGATGGAGAGGTGTGTCATATCGGCCGCATTTCGAATGCGCTCCAACATTTCTTGCTGCTTTTCCCGCGGTACGTGGGCGCCGTCGTTTACGAGCTTATACTCCGTTGTGCCGTCGTTCAGAAAAATATTGATGCGCGTGATGTCATCGATTGCGACGGGGATCACCTCAAAACCCCGTCTGCGGGACTCCTCCACAATATAGTTTCCGGAAAACCCGCCGAAGAATCCCATGATCTTTGATTCTATGCCGAAGTGGTGCAGAATAAAGCTGACATTGAGGCCTTTGCCATTGGGCGTATAGACTGCATCGAAGGTGCGGTTCACCTTTCGCGCTTCCAGGCCGTTCGTGCAGATATTCATATCGATGGCTGGGTTTGTCGTCAATGTATAGATCATGAGCTCGCTCCTTCCATCTCTTGAATGTTAGAGCAAATCATGCTTACTCCTGTTCTGGTTTTTTTCTTGTGAGACCGTAGATCACGGCACCGACCAGAGAGCCGGCAAGAATGCAGAGCACCCATGCAACCGGCTGATCTACGAGTGCGAGGATCAGGAAGCCGCCGTGCGGAGCAGGGACCTGAATCTTCATCATATACGTCAGCACTGCCGAGATGGACGAGCCGAGCATGAGAATCGGGAGAACAGTCAGCGGTGATTTTGCTGCAAAGGGGATCGCTCCCTCTGTGATGTGCGTGCAGCCGAGAATATAGTTGACGAGACCGGCGGCACGTTCGTTTTTCGTGAATTTATTGCGGAAAATTGTTGTAGCAAGTGCAATGAGAATAGGCGGGGTGATGCAGGCGGCCGAAACGCCGGCCATAAAGTAGTAGTTGCCTTGCCCGAGAAGCAGCGTTCCTGTCACATAGGCAGCTTTGTTGACAGGGCCGCCCATATCGAACGCGGACATGCAGCCGATGACGATGCCAAGGATAATGGGATTTGAATTTTGCAGATTTGAGAGGAAATCCATCATGGCCGCATTGATCGATGCGATAGGTTCAGCTGTGAGGCACATGATCACACCGATCACAGCGACACTGACAAGCGGTATGAGAAAGATGGATTTCAGACCTTCAAATTCCTTGGACAGACCAGATAGGGAATGTACGAGGTATTTGCAGAGGTAGCCCGCAAGGAAGCCTCCGAGAATACCGCCGATGAATCCGGAGCCTGTTCCTGCTGCAATGACGCCCGCAACAAAACCTGCGACGAGGCCCGGGCGGTTGGCGATGGATTCGGCGATATAGGCCGCGAGGACGGGAACCATCAGACCCATTGCGTAGCCGCCGATTTGTTTTAAAAGTGCCGCGGTGGGGTTGTACTGATCCGAGTTCGGATCAAAGGAGTAAATGCCCCAGAGGAATGAGACTGCAATCAGTACGCCGCCCGCAACAACAAATGGAATCATGTGCGATACGCCGTTCATGAGATGCTTATATATCTCATGCGCAGCGCCTGATTTCCCCTCGAGGCGGAACATTTCATCGGCTGCATCTGCCGGTGCCGTCCCCCCATATACGGGGACTTTCCCGGACATGGCCTCTTCCACGAGTTTTGCTGCGTGCTGAATACCCTGTCCGACGGAAACCTCCAGCACAGGCTTGCCGCGGAAGCGGTCCATCTCTACCTTTTTGTCGCAGGCTATGATAATGCAGTCTGCTTCGGCGATCTCTGCTGCTGTCAGGGCATTCTCAACGCCGATGGCACCGTTTGTCTCTACCTTTATTTCTGCGCCTGCCGCCTCTGCTGCACGACGCAGAGCTTCGGCTGCCATGAAGGTATGTGCAATGCCTGTTGGACAACCTGTGACGCCCAATAGCTTTTTCATCTGTCTCCTCCACCTTTCTATATATTCCGCTGATTCGGGATATATATCATAGTAAAAGAAAATCTGATGAAAATCTTTTCGTTTTCGGAAAATGGATTTTCATCAGAAGATGTCAGTGATCGTATGCGGTTTTGTTTTCGTTTTGCTGTACGAGGTAATCGACAATCATTCGTGCCATGATGCTGAGAGCAACGCGGCTGGTGACCTCATACTCCCGGATTGATACGTGCTTGTGCTTGAACCCAATCAGGGATTTTGCAGAGTATGGCAGGAGCGGGCTGTCCTCCGCACAGCAGCAGGTAATGACATCTGCGCCCAGAGAGTATGCATTGCGTGCGGATTCGACGAGCTCTTCTGTTTTTCCCTTGAGGGAGAAGATGATGACAAGCGCTGTGGGGGACAGGTGTTTTGTAATGCTCTTCATGATGTTCGGGTCATCTGTCTCCATCACATCGTAGTCGAGCAGCTGGAGCTTCAGACTAAATTCTTTTGCTACGTATGAAGTCAGCCCTCTCGCCAAAACGTATACACGAGAATCCTTTGCCAGCTCGATGCGCCGGACAATCTCGAGCAGATTCTGGAGGGAGATGCGCTCAAGCAGCACCTCCGCTTCGATCAGGGATTTGTTCATGATCTCGTTGATGCTGACAATCGCCCGATCCGTGTTCGGGCGCATCAGTTTGTAACGCAGCTCATTGAATCCGTTGATTCCGCATTTGCGGATGGCACGGGAAACGGTGGACGGTGAGCTGAAGGTTTCAAAGGCAATGTCAACGATCGACATGCGGGAGAGCTTTGTCTCATTTTGATTGATATACTTGACAATCGATTTTTCTGTTTGCGTCAGATTTTCCGCGATTGATTCAGTTATCTCAATGATCATTTGCACTGTGTCCTTGGGGGGATAGTTTGAGCTGTTATTTTCCGCGTCTTCCCTTTTTGCGCCGATCGTCTCCCTGCGGAGGCATGTTGTCCTTCACGGGCGCAGGAACGGCCCGCAGTCCGAGCCAGAGGAAGACGGCGAGTGCAGCAAGGCCAAAGCCAAGGCTGGTCATCTGGGCACTTGTAAAGAGACCAAGATATTTCTCTGTGTAGTCGCCGCGCAGATACTCGAGGGCAAAGCGCACGAGGCTGTACAGCATGACGTAGAGAGCGAAGCATTGACCGCGCGCATGACCGCGCGCACGGAAGATGAGGAGGAGAGCGAAGATGACAATATCCAGCTGCCCCTCCCAGACCTCCGCCGGCCAGAGCGGCTGTGCACCGTAGGTGTGGTGGGCGAGGGTGCTCTCCGGATAGAGAATGCCGAAGCTGCTGCCGGTCGGTGCACCGAATGCATCGCCGTTGAGAAGGTTCGCGCAGCGGCCGAGCGCCTGTCCGAGGACAATGGCGGGCGCGGCAATGTCGAGGAAGTGAACGGTGTCGAGCTTGTGCTTTCTGCTGTACAGAATGCCGACCAGTACGCCGAGGAAAACACCGCCCTGGATCGCCATGCCGCCCTGCCAGACGTTCAGAATCTCGGTCAGATGGTGCTGGTAGTAGTCCCAGTCAAAGAAGAACACATCCCAGAGACGCGCACCGAGGAGTCCTGCGATGCCGCAGTAGATGCCGAGATCGGGGATGTATTTCTCATAGCCGCGTCCGTCCGCCTTTGCGAGGAAATATCCGACGCCTGTCGCGAGTAGGATGGAGAGAGAGATGACAATACCATAGGAGCGGATGGGGAAGTCCCCGATGTAGAAGAGATACTGATGCAAGGAAGCCTGCCTCTCTAGGAAAGACGAATAATCTACTCTGCTTCAAAGAGCGGAAGGGCCTCGAGGAAAATGATGTCCGTCCGCTTTGCGGCGTCGCCTTCAGCGAGGACGGCAGCCTGTCCGATGACGTGGGCACCTGCCTTCTCCGCGAGATGGGCGAGTGCGGTCATGGAGCCGCCCGTGCTGATGACATCGTCGAGGAGCAGGACCTTGCGGCCCTCAATGCGTTCAATGTCGCTGTTCATGAGATAGAGGCGCTGTTTGCCCATGGTTGTGATGGACTCGTCCTCGACCCAGATGGGGTCCTCCATATATGCCTTGACGGATTTGCGTGCAGTAACATAGTAGGGAATGCCGAGCTGGCGTGAGAGCTCGGCGGCAAGGGGAATGCCCTTGGTTTCGGCAGTCATGATGATCTCCGTATCCGCAGGGATTTTTTTTGCGAGTGCCCGCGCGCAGTTTTCACAGAGTTCGACATCGCCGAGCATGATGAAGCCGGCAATCGCGAGGTTCTCGTTGAGGTTCAGGATTGTGAGCCTGCGCGTGCATCCCGCGACGGTGAGATCATAGAATCGTTTTGCCATAGTGCACCTTTAGAATCCTTTCTCTGTGAGGACGAGTTCGAGGGCATTCAGCACGTCGCTGATGTTCTCCTCCGTGACAACAAGAGGCGGCTGGAATGCCATAACATTGCGGCTGATGCCGTTCTTGCCGACGATGAAGCCGCGGTTCTTGAGTTCTTCGATCACGATGTCAAGCTCGGCGGCGGCGGGAGACTTGTCCGTATGGACAAACTCGGCGCCGACCATGAGGCCGAGGCCTCGGATATCACCGATGATGGGATGACGCTGCTGAATCTCCTCCAGTCCTGCACGCAGCTGTGCGCCGCGCCGGTCGGCATTTCCGATCAGATCATGCTCCTCGATGTAACGGATGACCTCAAGTCCCGCCGTCGTGGAGACCGGATTGCCGCCGAGTGTCGAGGCACCGGGTTTCGTGTAGGTGTCGGCAATCTCGGGCGTGGCGATGAATGCACTGATCGGTGCGCCGTTGCCGAGCGCCTTTGCCATCGTCATGATGTCGGGCGCAACGCCGAAATGCTCGATGGCGAACATCCTGCCCGTGCGGGCAAAGCCCGTCTGCACCTCGTCCGCGATGAAGAGAACGCCGTAGTGGTCGAGGATTTCCTTGACGCGCTTGAAATAGTTCTTCGGCGGGACGATGATGCCGGCGTTGCCCTGAATCGTTTCGGCGATGAATGCCGCCGGGCGTCCCGCAGTCGCGCTTTTGATCGTCTCCTCAAGCTCATACGTGCAGTCAATCCCGCACTCCTCGGGGGAGTGCTGATGCGGGCAGCGGTAGCAGTAGGGATTCTTGACGAAGTGGATGCCGCCGACGGGATTCGGGTCCGTCCGCCACATGGAGATGCCCGTGAGGCTCATTGTGAGCTTGGTTCTGCCGTGCAGTCCGCCGCGCAGTGCAATGAACTCACTGCTGCCCGTCGCAATCTGAGCGAGGAGTGCGGCTCCTTCGTTCGCCTCTGTGCCCGTGGAGCAGAAAAAACTCTTCTGCAGGTGCCCGGGCGTGATGCGCGCCAGCTGTTCCGCGAGGTTGACAAAATTCTCCGTGAGGTAGATGTTGCAGACGTGCTGGAGTGTATTCAGCTGCTCTGTGACGGCGGCGTTGATCTCCGGATTGCAGTGGCCGCAGTTGATGACGGAGACACCGGCGAAGCAGTCGAGATACTGCCGTCCCTCGCTGTCGTAGAGATACTGCATCTCCCCGCGCACGATCTGGCGCGGCTCGTTGTAAAAATGCCCGAGACAGGGCATGATGTATTTCTTCTTTTTCTCCAGGATGGCGGCAGCGCCGATGTATGACGGTGCGTTTGCAGAAGGTGTTTCCATAAAATTATGCTTTCTGACTCAGATGGAATTACGGCTCTGGCGGAAACGGTAGGTGCCGATGCCGAGCGGACGCGGAGATACTTCTGTGAGACGGTCGAAATCCGCCGCCCGATATCCGTCTCCGCCGGCTGCAAGGCGGTCGAGCGCGGCACGGTAGATGCGGACGATCTCTGCCGTCTGCTCTGCGGTATAATCCTGTGCCTCAATGCGATAGGAACCGAGTCCGTTGAATTTTTCAAGATAGGGATAGAGGCAGAGATCCTTCGCAAAGTAGATGTGATTGCGTCCGTACTGGTCAATGCGGATCGGATGCACCCCGTCGGCCTCGTCGCGGAATGCATAGTGTATATCGAGCAGCTCCGGCGCGGAGAGGTCGCTGTAATTCGGCAGCGACATTGCGGGGAAGTTGTAGTCGCAGATCATGGACTCGTAGGAGCCGTGGATGACTGCCTCGATCGGCAGCACCGCATTTTCGACAATTTCGCGCAGCTGCTGAAACGAAAGCTCGTAGGAGGCAGCCGCCATCGTGAGCCCGTTTTCCCGCAGAAAGGTCACGGCGAGATGGTTGAAGATGTTGAAGGAGTGATCGGCCTGTACGAGCAGCTTCGTGCACGTACGGGCAAGCTTCAGTGCACCGAGGTTTCCGACCATGATGCCGTCTGCTCCGAGGCTCTCCAACTCCGTAAAGAACTGCTCCAGTTCGCCGCACGCACGCCGCATGGTCGTGCGCGGCGTATTGATGACAATGCGTGTCCGACCCGCCGCATAGCGGATGATGTCCTCATAATCTGCGCGCTTCCACGGACGGTTGGGACGAAAAGCCTCACCGCCTGCATAGATCGTATCGGCACCGGCATCGATTGCTGCACGCGCCGCTTCGACCGTGCCGACGCGCACACTCAGATGGCGGCTGGGGGTGTTTTTCTTCTCAATCGGACGCTCCGCGCGCAGAACCTCGTCGGCAAAGCCCGCCTCCTCGACGGCCTGGCTGAAGAAGCGCGGTTCACGCTCGCCCGTCATGCCGATGTCGACCGCCGTGGGCTGTCCGAATGCAAACGTTGTCGTGTAGTCGCGTACACGATTGTCATAGAGCGTGCGCCAGCCGTCCTCATCCGTCGCATAGCCGTTCGGGTCTGCGATGTAGGCGTCGATTGCCCTGCGGTAGGTGGAGACAAGACGCCCGATGAACTCGGGCGAGCGCATGCGCCCCTCGATCTTGAACGAGTAGACGCCCGCCTGAATCAGCTCCGGAATGGAGCGGTACATGCACATGTCCTTCAGAGCAAGCTTGTACGGACCGGGGCTGTCCTCGTCGAGAACGGCACCCGTCTCCTCATTGATGAGTGCAAACGGCCAGCGGCAGATCTTCATGCAGCGCCCGCGGTTGCCGCTCTGTCCGAAGAGTACGCCCGAGTGAATGCACTGCCCGCTCTCGGAGATGCACATATCGCCGTGCATGAAGTACTCGACCTCGATGCCCGTGCGCGCACGGAAGAGGGCGAGCTCGGAGAGGGTCATCTCCCGGCCGACAACAATGCGCGTGATGCCGTACTCCTTGAGCTTTTCGATGGCGTGCTCATTGTGCGTGTTCATCATGACGGAGGTGTGCAGGGGGACAGTAATACCCATCTCGTGGACAAGCTCAAGCACGGCGAAGTCCTGCACGAGAATGGCATCCGGGCGAATTTCGTTGAGATACGAAAGGTAGTCCCGCAGTGCCGGCAGTTCCTCATTGCTGATGAGGTTGTTGAGCGTGACATAGAGTTCGACATTGCGCGCGTGCGCATAATCAACAGCCTCTTTGAGGAGTTCGTCATTGAAATTGAAGTCGCCTTCGTGCAGACGCATATTGAAATGTTTGCCGCCGAGGTAGACGGCATCCGCACCGGCTGCAATGCCTGCGGTCATGGCGTCCCATGTGCCGGCAGGTGCAAGCAGTTCGACGGATTTACGGTGTAACAGCATTCTGAAAATAACTCCTTTGGGTCGGAGAATCTGCTGCTGATGCAAACGACGATCCTCCTCTGTCAGCTACGATTATAGCAGGAAAAAGGGATTCTTTCAAATGACGCGGCTGAGGGAATTGAGGTTCGTCATAAAAGAGCCTCTGCCGTTTTATTTTGAAGCGCACGGCGATATTTTCCGACAGCAGGGCTTGTATTTAAGAACGTCTGCAGGTATGATGAGAGAGAATTTATTCTTGCTGTTCCATTCAGAAAGGCGGAGACTTTAATGGGGATCAGAATCGCAGGCATTCTCCTGTGCGGACTTCTTTTTATGGGGAGCTGTGCAGAGGCATCCGGAGAGTTCCCGTATAAGAACGCGGTGCTCGCACATCGTGCACCCGACGGCAGTATCGGCTTTGTCGCAGGCCCGGATCTTCCCGTACTGAAAGCATTTGCGCCCGATGGAGCGGCGCCTGTGTACTACATCCGATTTGACGCAGAAAAGAGTTCGTTCAAAAAAGCAAATGCGGTCCGTGCGCGTGCCTATGCCGATGGTCAGCTGATCGCACTGGAGCCGGTCGGCTCCGAAGCCGATATGCATGACAGCAAGTGGTTCTCCGGATGGTACCGTCTATCGGCAGAGGATATTGCGCGAATGGGAAAAGCTGCAGAATTTTCGTTCCAGCTTGTCGATGGGGACAAAATTCTATGGGAGAAAAAGGGAAAGCTAAAAACGGCAGAGGCGATGCAGAAGCTCGCTGCCGCAGATCCGTCGCAGTATCTCCGGGAAGGCAATATACGTGCACAGAATGCAGATGATTCTGTACAGGAGGATTCCAGACCGCGTGTATTCCTCCCTGATGTTTCGCCTGAGGTGGTTCAAGGTCGAATCTATGGGCATTTGGAGGAACTCAAGAAAGACAAAGAAATGAAGTCGGATTGGAGGGGCTTTCACTTCTTTCCGAATACGAACGAACACATCGTCAGCGTTATAGGGGACAGTATCGGCGACCAATGGCCTCTGGTCACGTTTGAAACGATTCCATATCATGGCGGGACTCTTCTTGCGATGATGAAGGATCAGCAAGGATATCTGTCATTTGCAAAATCATATTATACAGTCGGCATGATGACACCGGAAGGATTTGTCGTCACTTCGACCGGAATATGGCGAAGTCTTGCGGATCAATGGGATGGCTTCCTGAACGATCTGTATCGCGAAATGAGCCCGTATGCAGTGTTTCCCTTCGAGATCAGTTATTTGTATAAGAAAGATGAGGGGAATCATTTCCTTATCAAAACATCAAGCGATGCTGCCTTTTCAGAGGGAGATGAGATCCTGCACATTGACGGTGCATCTGTTGCTTGGTACAAGCCAAACGAACTGCGCCTTCTGCTCCTGCAGAAACAGGGAAACACTGTCTTCCACATTAGGCGGGCGAATGGGACGGAACACGATATCTCAGTGATGCCCAAGATTCATGCGCCCAATATGACTGCCGAACGCATGGAGCAGGAAGGAAAATCTGCATCCTTCGAGGGAAAAGAGATCGATGCTCCGGGTTTCTCTCTTATTACGCAGGGAAACTATCCTGCGCTCTTTGGATTGATGGACGAAAGTTATCGCAAAACACCCTGAACGCAGAGAGAATGGACAACAAAAACGGGTCAGCCGTACGAACCAAATTTTGGGTATGGCTGACCCGTTTTGTGCGCGATCATATGAAAAGAAATATTTTATATATCCCAATGCAGCTGCTCGGGATTCGGCGTGGCGCGGTCAATTTCGCGCAGGATCCAAGAGGCATTTTCGTGCGATGCCGCAAAGGCATCGGCAAGGCCCTGTTCATATGCGGGGGGAATCTCCATGGCGTGGAGCGCCATGTGCATGTAGTCCTTTGCGATGAGTACGACGCCGCGCTCCGCAGCGAGATGGGCCTTGAACCGGTAGCCGTAGTAGAGATAGCTGTTGTGCGGAACCGTATCTTCAAGACCGTCAAAGACGGCAATGCGTTCATCCGCCTCTGCCTCTGCTTCCTCGGTCATGCCAAGCTTGTGCATGAGGTTCCAGCGGTCTGCCCAGAGTTCGCCGCGCAGAATATATTTGTAGAGAAAGTCTGTGGCCTCCGCGCACTCGATTGCCATATTGATATGATCAAGCGCCGCTGCCTGCGTTTCCTTTTCACGGGCTTCCAATGCACTCAGTCCTTGGAGAGCGTAGACTTTTTCCTCTATATCCTGCGCCAGCTCCTCGTTCGGCTCGGCGTCTATGATGCTCTGAAAGAGTTCCATCGCCTCTGCCCGATGCTCCGGCATCTGTGCGAGGAAATGTGCGAGCCGTGCGCGGGCATGCCAGTCCTCTGCACCGCCCGAAAAAAGCTCATGGGGCGGTGCTGCTGCGCCGAGGCGGTCCAGAACAACATGGATTCGTTCGTGAAATTGTTCCTGCGTCATAGTTCTATCACCTGTTTCATGCGGTCTAAAAGGGGGAGATCGTGCGTGATGACGATGAGCGTTGCACCGCGCGCGTCGAGCGCAGCAAGAACACGTTCGATCAGGCGTGCACCGCGCGCAGCATCGAGGCCTGCCGTCGGCTCGTCGAGGAGCAGTATCGGTGCGCCGGAGGCGAGGGCGAGCGCTGTGAGGAGTCGGCTGCGCTGGCCGCCCGAAAGACGCGAAGCATTCTTGCCGAGCGGCTCGTCGAGTCCTGCAGGCAGGGCGCGCACGACATCGGCAAGCTGTGCCGTTTCAAGGGCCTGCCAGATTTGTTGCTCGCTTATCTCGTCATGCAGACGCAGAAAATTGTCCCGTGTCGATGTGCTGAAGAGATAGGCCCCTTGCAGGGAGGCGCCGAAGAACGCTCGCGCCTCTGCTGGAGAAAGCACCGTATGCGGAAGGCCGGCATAGAAGATTTCGCCGCTGTCCGGCTCCCAGAGACGCAGAAGCAGACCGGCGAGCGTCGTCTTGCCTGCGCCGCTCTCGCCAATGATCGCCGTGTGCTGACCACGGCGGACCGTGAACGAGAGTTTGTCCAGAATGGGAACGGAGGCATGATAGCCGAAGGAAATCTGCTTTGCCTCGATCAGAGGTGTGCCTTCCTCCGGTACTTTTGCGGCAGGCGACGAAGCTGTTTCTGGGGCAGTCTTGAACTCCTTCGGCAGTATGTTTGATGCCGCCTGCATTGCTTCCGCTGCACTGATGCTTGCAGCAGGGAGCGGACGGAACTCGCTGAGCAGCGCTTCGAGGGTGAGCACCCAGACGGCATACTGTACGCCGGTCAATGCACCGTCCCTGACAAGAGGTGTCAGCAGAACAATCAGCACGATCCAGACCGCTACGCGCAGAATATCGAGCAACGTGAAGAGCCTTTCACGCCGTTGGCGTCTGGCGGCCTGCTCCCGCTGAAAGTCTGCCGCTGCCCGATCGAGAAAGTGGATCGCATGGGAAATGCTGCCGGCGGCTCTGAGTTCCGCACGTCCGTCCAATTGATCGAGCAGGCTGCCCCGATAGGCTGCACTCTCTATGCGCAGATCTTTTTCTTGGAGGAGACGGGGCAGGGAAAGATGGAGAAGATAGAGCACAAGGATGAGAGCAGCGCCAAAGGGCGCAAGGGGGAGAAGCGCGGCGCAGGCCGCAAGCATCAAAGCACCTGCGATCAACGGCTGCGGTACGGCGCGCAGATAGAAATCGCGCAGAGCCTCGCAGCCGGTTAGGAGATCGTGCAGGAATTCGCCCTCGCGGACATTACCCTCGCGCAGGGGAATCGCCGCGGCAGAGCGGCGGTATGTTGCCAGCTGCAGCTTCTCATAGCAGGAGAATGCAAGACGATGGGAAAGAAGGCGGTCGAGGTAGCGGAAGACGGCACGTCCAATGCCGCAGGCACGCACCATTGTAATCGCAAGGGCAAGTGCTGAGAGCGGCAGCTGCAGGGCCGCACTCGCGATGATCCATGCTGCTGCAGCGATCAGCGCAATGCCGAATGCTGCCGCAAGCACTCCCGCAAGGAGGGCAGGGAGTGCCTTTGTCGGGGCAGCAATTGCAAGAAGGCGAGCAAGTGTTCCTGTCATCAAACTTCACCTCCTAATTCAATGACATGATCTGCCCATGCAATCAGCGCCGGACGATGCGATGTCAGGATCAGCGTGCGGTGATGAGCAAATGCGGTCAGCGCCTCGATGACGCATGTCTCCGTCTCGCCGTCGAGGCCTGCAGTGATCTCATCAAGGAGAACGACGGGACGGTTTTGGAAAAATGCACGTGCAAGACCGAGGCGGTGGCGTTCCCCCGCAGAGAGGGGATGGCCGCCTGCACCGAGGGGCGTTCGAATTCCCTCGGGCAGAGCGCGCAGGAAGTCGCCGAGCGCCGCGGCCTCGAGGGCGGCTGTGACAGATGCATCCGAAGCATCTTCCAGCCAGAGACTGACGTTCTCTGCAAGTGTTGCTGTAAATATATGCGGTTCCTGCGGCACATAGGTGATGAGCGACTGCCTCGTCCCTTCCGAGAGACGTGCGAGATCGAAGGCATTCCCTGTGCCTGCACCGTCGGCCAGAAAAATACTTCCTTCTGTCGGTGCAATCTGCCCTGCAAGCAGGAGCAGCAGCGTGGACTTTCCGATACCGCTTGCACCCGCAAGAACAGTGGCTTTTCCTGTGGGAAATGAAAGGCTCAGGTCAATCAGTACGGCCTCATTCGTCATTGGGTAGCGATAGCCGAGATGTTCCGTATGGACGGCGGGCGGTGTGAGAATGCGATCGCATGCTCCGTCCGCAGGAGAAGAGAGATCCAGATAGGGGAGGAGTGCCGCCTCCGCCGTCTTTGCATCCATTGCCGCATGAAAGGCGATGCCGCCCTCGCGCAGAGGCTGGTAGAAGAGCGGTGCGAGAATGAGCACAAAGAATGCCGTTTGAAAGTCCATCATCCCCTCGAGCAGGCGCAGGCCGATTGAGACGGCGATGAGAGCAATCGAGAGTGTCGTGATCAGCTCGAGCGCAAATGCCGAGACAAAGGCAAGGCGGAGGACAGAAAGGGAGGCCTCGGCGAAAGAGCGGCTCATCTGTGCGAGATGCGCGCCCTCGCTCTCCGCGCGGCGGAAGATTTTGAGGGTCATTGCCGCGCGGATAAGCTCGCCGAAGCCGTCGGTCAGCGCCTGCATCTTGTCCCATTGACGTTCGCTCGCACGGCGTGTGGCGCGCCCGATCAGGAAGAGCAAAAAAGGAGCAATCGGGAGCGTTGCCAGAAAAAGAAGCGCCGAGAGAGGATCTGCAAATGCGGATACAATCAGGATGAGGGGGATGAGAACTGCGCCTGCGATCACTGTCGGCAGGACCATATGAAAAAACGGATCGAGCGCATCGACGCGTTCAAGCGTCAACGTCAGTGCGCCGGAGACGTCACGACCTTGTGCGAGCATTGCCTCATGGAGAGCCTTGCGGCAGGAGAGGCGCAAATGATGGGAGAGCTGCGCCTCGATATGTCCTTTTGGCAGGCGCAGGAGCGCCATGGAGAGAACGCACAAAAACAGCATCAGAAGTTCTGATGCTGTTTCGGCAAGTCCGCCGCGCTGCATGAATACCGTATTTACGATGACCGCAGCCTCCCACGCCGCGGCGATGACGAGTCCTCCGTGCAGGAGTTCGATCGCCGCACGCATGAGAATATGATTTCTCTCCGCACGAAGTGCAGAGAATAGGATGGACTTCTTTTTCATTTGGTTGTCAGTAGGCTTGATGACTCGTGTCATCCGGAGCGATGCGTTTACGGAAAATATAATACGTCCAGATCTGATAGCCGAGGACAATGGGGACGAAGATGAGCGCCGCAATTGTCATAATGGAGAGCGTGTACTCCGTCGATGAAGCGTTGCGGATCGTCAGGCTCCAGCTCGGGTTGAGGCTCGAGACCATAAGCCGCGGAAAGAGTCCGGCGAAAAAGCCGATCGTTGTACCCGCAATGGCGAGACCGCCGAGCACGAACGCGCCTTTGGAGCAGTTCTTGTAAAGCGCCCCGATTCCTGCAACGAAGGAGACTGCGGAGAGGACGAGCGCTGCACCGGCGAGCGTGCTGTCGTAGAGATCCGTCTCTAAATAGGTGAGAACCATGCAGAGAACGTAAAGAACTGCCGCGAGGACACCGAATTTCAGACCAAGCGTACGTGCACGTGCGAGAAGCTGCTGATCGGTGAGACGCAGGCCTAGGAATGAGGCACCGTGAAAGGCAAAGACTGCAAAGAATGCTGCGCCGCCGACCAGGGTATACGGGGTCAAGAGATCAAAGAAACTGCCCTGATAGACCATGTTTTGACCGATGGGAAGTCCCGCAATCAGATTTGTGACCGCAACGCCCCAGAGGAATGCAGGGACGATACTGCCGAACGTGATCGCATTCGACCACATGCTCTGCCATTTTTCATCCGTACGCTGATGGCGGAATTCAAACGCGACCGCCCGCAGGATGAGTGCGACCAGCATGAGGAAGAGCGCGATGTAAAACGTACTGAAGAGGGTAGCATAGACATGCGGGAACGCTGCAAACATCGCACCGCCTGCCGTGATCATCCAGACCTCGTTGCCGTCCCAGACGGGACCGATCGTGCGGACGATCTGAGAGCGGTCGCTCTCTTTATCCGAGATAATCGTGAGAAGTGTGCCGACACCGTAGTCAAATCCCTCGAGGAAGAAAAAACCCGTGAAGAGCACAGTGATGAGCACAAACCAGAGAATATTGTAATCCATGTTTACTTCCCTCCTTCGATGGCAGGTGTAATCTGCGTCCGGCGGATGAAGCGGAAGGCGATGTAAAGCGCCGTGATGATGAGCAGCAGGTAGAGGACCGTGAACCCGATCATCGTAAACATGATCTCCGCCGCACTGAGGTTCGGCGAGACGCCGTCCATTGTCTTCTGCAGGCCCATGACAATCCATGGCTGACGGCCCATCTCTGCGACAATCCAGCCGCAGGAATTGGCGATAAAGGGAACGACAACGAGCCAGGGGAGCGCGCGCAGGAGTCCCTTCGCCGAGAGGATCTTGTCCTTCTTCGAGAGATAGAATACCACGAGTGAGACGAGCACCATAAAGAAGCCTGCGCCGACCATCGCACGGAACGAGTAGAAGAGCATCGTTACATGCGGACGGTAGTCGTCGGGGCCGTACTTCTGGACGGCTTCCTTCTGGAGGTCGTTGATGCCGCGCACCTCGCCCTTGATATTGTCATGCACCATGATGGTGAACATATAGGGGATCGTGATCTCAAAATCATTCTGGCCCTTTTCCATATTCGGATAGGCAAGAACAGCGAACGGAGCAGGATCCTCCGTCTCCCAGAGTGCCTCCATTGCTGCGAGCTTCATCGGGCTTGCCTGTGCGAGGTACTGCGTGTGGAAATGACCGCTGAGGATGACGCCGAAAACACCGATGATCGTGTAGACTGCACCGGCCTTGATCGCCTGCGTGAATGCATAGCGAGACTCTTCATCGTGGAGCAGCTTCCATGCGGAGACTGCCATGATAACGAAGCCTGCCGTTGTGATGCCTGCAAAGAGCGTATGTGACTGTTCGCCGAGGATATAGTGGTTTGTAATCAGCTCGGTGAAGCTCGCCATCTCCGCACGCCCGTTGGCAATCGTATACCCGACAGGATGCTGCATAAAGGAGTTGGCAACGAGAATCCAGAAGGCAGACAGATTGCTGCCGATGGCAACGAGCCAGATGCATGCGCAGTGTGCCTTCTCAGAAAGCTTGTCCCAGCCAAACATCCAGATGCCAAGGAACGTCGACTCGAGGAAGAACGCTGTCAGCGCTTCGAGTGCGAGTGGTGCGCCGAAGATATCGCCCATGAAGCGCGAGTATTCCGACCAGTTCATGCCGAACTGAAACTCCTGCACAAGTCCTGTGGCGACACCCATCGCGAAGTTGATGAGAAAGAGTGTGCCGAAGAAATGCAAAAGCTTCCGGCAGGTCTTCTTCCACTCCGGCTTCTTCGTGTTCACGTAGCACGTCTCGAGCAGAGCGACAAAGATCGCCATGCCGAGCGTGACGGGGACGAAGAGAAAATGATAGACGGTTGTGATTGCGAACTGCCATCGTGACAGTAACACTTCTTCCATTCCCAAAACCCTCCCAAAATAAAGAACCCACAATATAATCACAGCACCTGCTTTTGCCCCGAAAATTGGACAAAAGGTCATGGTTCGGTGAATTATATCATAGGTTAAAATGAAATACAAGTTAGAATGATATTTTCAATTATTTAGGAATGGATATTAGTTAAACTCATTCACGAAGTGCATTCATAATGAGCAGGAGCATCAGCAAAAGCAGTGCGCCCGCGACGAACGGATAGGAGAGAGGCGGAGCGCCGAGGAAGGAGAGAAGGCCCGCAGAGGAAGGTGCAAAGAGCAGGAGGAAGAAGATGCTCAGCCAGCGATTTTGCTTTGCGCGTGAACGTGCAGCGTTGCACGTATCCCAGAGAGCGACGAGACTCGGAAGTCCCGCCGCATCGAGCATGATATCCGGCGTAAAGCCCGCTGAACAGTTTTGTTTGTGCAGCGGATGTGACTCGAAATAAGCGGCGTTCTCGGCAGGCAGCAGCGGCTCGCGTTCTTCGGCGGAAATATTTTCATTCGGACCGCGCAGAAGTTCTTCGTGCAGCGGATCCTGCGGAGCATCTTCTTCCGGAGAAGCAGGCGGCTTCTCCAGAGAGGAGGGACAGCCGATGCTGATATCTGCTATGCGCAGCGCCGCCTGATCCGACATTGGATCGCCGACCATCGCGACGACGGCGCCGCGTGACTGCAGCAGCCGGATTTCGCGTGCCTTATCCGTGCCTGTGAGATCAGAACGTATCTCACTGATGCGGAGTTCCTTGCCCGTCGCATTTGCGAGACGCCTTGTCTCGCCCGTGAGGAGAACGAGAGAGAGACCGCGTTCACGCAGCTGCTGCAGCGCGCGTTTCACCTCTGCACGCACATCGTCACGTACGGCAATGATGCCGCGCGCATACTTGCTCGAGCTGACAAAGAGCGGCGACTGTCCGCTCGTCGCGAGCTGATCGGCGCGCGTGAGGAGAGCGGCACTGATTTCGATGTCCTCCTCCTGCAGCCATTCCTTCTTTCCAACGCGGACGGGCGTGCGTGCAATGAGCGCCTCAACGCCGAGACTTTCGGCCTCGCGTGCCGCCGAGTGCCGCTGGAGATGGAGGCCGCGCTGAACAGCGGTATCATAGAGCGCCTGCGCATACGGATGTACGGCTTCGCGTTCGGCACTGGCAGCGAGCGCCAGCAGAGAGCCCTGCGTCATCCCTTCGGGAATCAGTCCTGAGATGAATATATTTCCTTCTGTGAGCGTTCCGTTGCGGTTGAATGCGATCGTATCAACATGAAGGAGCTCGGTCAGCGCGCCCATACGGCTGCATACGACGGCGCTGCTGTGCAGGCGGCGTTTGATGCGCATAGCGATCAGCCATCGTGAGACGATGAAGGGGAGCGGTGATGCGGCGAGGAATACGCCAAGGAAAATCTCGGACGCCGTTTCGATCGAGATATTGTCTGTGAAATACCAATACCCAGCCGCGCTCACGGCGAAGGCGACACTTGCAATAAAATGGACAAATGTTGAGGCAAAATTCTTCAAGGATGCTCAGCTCCTAGCATACGACTTTGTTACAGGGGCATTATAGCATAGGAGATGGAAAGAGACAAACTCCTGAGCTGTGCTTGTCATTTTTGCGGATGGGATGATAATATGGAAGAAAAGATCTGCGTTGGGAGGAAATATGATGAAAGCGGTTGTTGTATATAAACCCGGCGGACCGGAACAGCTCGTTTATACAGATGTCCCGCGTCCTGCGCTTAAGGCCGGCTGGTCGCTTGTGCGCGTGCGCGCCTTTGGCGTGAACCATTCGGAGATTTTCACGCGCCAGGGGCTGTCTCCGTCCGTTTCCTTTCCGCGCATCCTCGGCATCGAATGCGTCGGGACAGTAGAGGAGACGACGGATGCAGTACGCCTTCCCGCGGGGCAGCGCGTTGTCTCACTGATGGGGGAGATGGGGCGCGCCTTTGACGGCGGCTATGCGGAGTATGTACTGCTGCCGAATGAGCAGATTTATCCTGTGCAGAGTGAATTGCCGTGGGAGATTTTAGCGGCGATTCCGGAGACGTACTACACGGCGTTCGGTTCGCTCAAGAACCTGCGCATCGAGGACGGATATACGGTCCTCGTACGCGGCGGGGCAAGCGGTGTCGGCATCGCATTCCTGCGCCTTATGCGTGCACAGTTTCCGCATATGTACATTGTTGGGAGCACCCGGCGCGCGGAGCAGCGCACACGGATGCTTGCCGCGGGCTACAGCGATGTTGTGATTGAAGAGGACGGCATTCTGCGTACGGATGAACGGTATGACCGCATTCTCGAGCTGGTCGGCCCTGCTGTCATGAAGGACAGTATGAAACATCTTGTGCGCGGCGGTATTCTGTGCAATACGGGACTGCTCGGCGGGAAATGGGATCTGGAGGGATTTGAACCGATCGGAGATCTTGCGGAGGATGCCTATCTCACCTCCTTTTACTCGGGTAATGTGCGCGAGGAGCATCTGAGTGAATTGTTTGCATACATCAGACAATATAAAGTTCCCGTCCGGCCGGAGCGTGTATTCACCCTCTCAGATACTGCGGAGGCGCACCGCTGGCTTGAGGGGTGTGATGGCTTCGGCAAAGCTGTTGTGCTCGTATAGAACCCGGACCCCTCTCCTGTATGGGGATGGGCTTCTTGTATTATATTGATTTCTGTGATACAATAAGATTATTGTGATATTATAGATTACATTTGAAAAGGAGGGACGGTATGGAACTCTTGCAGGCAGTTCTTTCCATCTTTGCGGAGCGCAGTGCGTTCTTCCTCCAGCTCATGATCGAGCATCTGTGGATTTCAGGTGCGGCAATCGGCATTGCCATCGTTCTCGGCGGGGCGGCGGGCATTCTTATTCACAAATATGAACGGGCAGCGGCACCCACGCTCGGGACAGTGAACTTCCTCTATACGATTCCGTCGATTTCGATGCTCGGCTTTCTCATTCCTTTCTTTGGCATCGGCAACCGTTCGGCAATCATCGCGCTCACGATCTATGCACTCCTGCCGATGGTACGTGCGACGCATACGGGACTCACACAGGTTCAGTCATCGCTCCGTGAGGCGGCGATCGGATTGGGCGGCTCAGCGTTTTATACATTGACACATGTTCAGCTCCCAATCGCCATGCCTGTTATTATGACAGGTATTCGCAATATGGCGACGATGACGATTGCACTTGCGGGCATTGCCTCGTTCATTGGTGCAGGCGGTCTCGGGGTAGCAATCTATCGCGGAATTACGACGAACAATACGGCGCTCACAATCGCGGGCAGTCTCTTGATTGCCATCCTCGCTCTTGCAGTGGACGGCGTACTGGGGTGGGCGGAACGGCGCATGGCAGAGCCGGTGCGACTGTGCGGGAAGAAACGCATAGCATATGCCGGAGCTGCGGCTGTGCTCATTGCGGTGAGCAGCGTGACATATGGTTTCTTCGCCAGGGCAGATGTCGTTCACATTGCTACGAAGCCGATGACAGAGCAGCTCATTATGGGTGAGATACTGAAGATGGTCATTGAACATAATACCGGACTCGAGGCGCGTATTACTGCCGGCGTCGGCGGCGGCACTTCCAATATCCATCCGGGGATGGAGAGCGGTGCATTCGATATCTATCCGGAATATACGGGAACCGGATGGAATATGGTGCTCAAAGAAGAGACAAAGTACAGCGAAGAACTATTTCCAAAGCTCACAGAGGAATACGAGCGGCGTTTTCACATGCGTTGGGCGGGGATGTACGGCTTCAACGACACGTTCGGTATTGCCGTTCGCCGAGAAATCGCCGAGCAATACGATCTGCACAGGTATTCCGACCTGCGCCGCGCCGCGCCCGATCTCACCTTTGGCGCGGAATATGATTTCTTTGAGCGGGCGGACGGCTATCCTGCGCTCTGCGAAGCATACGGACTAACATTCGGGCGCACGACGGATCTCGATATCGGATTGAAATATCAGGCATTTGCAAACGGGCAGATCGACGTGATGATCATCTTTACCACGGACGGACAGCTTGCCGCAGCGGATGCTGTCGTGCTCGCTGATGACCGGAACTTTTTCCCGTCCTATCGCTGCGGCAATGTCGTGCGTGCGGAGGTGCTCGAGCGTCATCCGGAGCTTGGTGATGCGCTGGAAAAGCTGACGGGAACCATCAGTGACGAGGAGATGGCGGCGATGAATTACGCTGTTGAGAGTGAGGGCAGGGAACCGCGTGCGGTGGCCGAAGAATTTCTGCGTGCAAAAGGCGGATTGATTTGAAATAAAATTGTTTCGATGTTAGAATGCAGAAGAGTGAAAATATTTCGCAGGAGGAAGCGATATGACGATACCGATGACATCGGAACAGGATAAAGTGCTCAGATTGATGGCGGAAAAGTATCCGACGAAGGAGATTGTCTACGAGAAGATCGTTTACTTGCAGTCCCAACTGATGCTGCCGAAGGGGACGGAGCACTTTATGAGCGATCTGCACGGCGCGTACGACGCGTTCTTTCACATCCTCAACAACTGTTCGGGCGTCATCAAGGAGAAGGTGGACTACTGTTTCGGCGAGCGCATGACAGATGAGGAGAAGGCAGAGTTCTGCACGCTGATCTACTATCCGCGCGAGAAGGTAGAACAGCTGACCGTGCAGGGGAAGATCTCCGGGATCTGGTACCAGCAAAATTTGGCAAATCTGCTCGAACTTACGAAGCTGATGAGTTGGAAATTCCCCGCAAACAAAATGCGCGACTACATCCCGAAACGCTACGAGTCCGTCATCGTAGAGCTGATGAACACGCGTCCAGAGCATGATGAGGCGCAGCTTTACTACTATAAACAGCTGATTGAAACGATTGTGGAGATCGGCGGCGGCGCAGACTACATCGAGGCGTTCAGCGTGCTTATCAAGCGCCTCTCAGTCGAGCGTATTCATATTGTCGGCGATTTCTTTGACCGCGGCGATCGTCCGGACGGTATTCTCGATCTTCTTATGCAGCACCCGTCCGTCGATATTCAATGGGGAAACCATGACGTGCTCTGGATGGGAGCGGCGCTCGGCAGTGAGGTTTGCATCGCGGGGGTGATTCGCAACTCACTGCGTTATCGGAATACGGATGTCCTCGAGCGCGGCTACGGGATCAGCCTGCGTCCGCTCTCGACCTTTGCCTCGCGCATCTACCCTGATGAGAACCCCATCAAGGCGGCGGAGCGTGCCGTTACGATGATGATGTTCAAACTCGAGGGAGCGCTCATTCAACGTAATCCGGACTTTCAGATGGGGGACCGCCTGCTTCTTGACAAGATCGATTACAGCTCCTCCTATGTTACGCTCGGCAATGGTCGCCGCGTGGAGCTTGAGAGTGCCTATTTCCCCACAATTGATAATGGGGCGGACTGCTATGAGCTCACGGAGGAGGAGCAGCACATCATTGCAGATCTGCGCTCCTATTTCCTTGAGAGCAAGGCGCTGCAGCGCCATGTGAACTATCTGTATGAGCGCGGCAGCATGTATATGTGCTATAACGGCAATCTGCTCTTTCATGCCTGTGTTCCGCTGGATGAGACAGGAGAGTTCCGAACGATCGCATATAAAGGGAAGGAATACTGCGGACGTGCATGGTTCGATTTCTGCGAGGAGAAGGCGCGCGAGGCGTGGAATGAGCATACGCAGGAGGGGCTGGACTTCATGTACTTCCTCTGGTGCGGCCTCCTCGCGCCCACCTCGGGGCGTTCATTCACGACGTTTGAGCGCTCCTTCATCGCTGATGAGTCAACGTGGGAAGAGCCGTCCGATCCGTATTTTCGTCTGATCAACGACGAGACCGTCTGCGAGAGAGTCCTTGCCGAGTTCGGCCTCGATCCGAAACGGGGGCATATCATCAACGGACATGTTCCCGTCAAGGTGAAAAAGGGAGAAAGCCCCATGCGCGCAAACGGACGTGCACTCGTCATCGACGGCGGCTTTGCTGCGCCGTTCCGTGCGAAGACAGGCATCTCGGGCTACACGCTCATCTACAACTCACGCGGGCTGCGCCTCCTCCAGCATCAGACCGTGGCGAATGTGCGCGAGGCACTGCGCGAGAACCGCGATATCGAGTCTGTCTCCCAGACGGTCGAGCTGCAGGCGCGCAGCTCCCTCGTGCGCGATACTGACCGCGGTGCCGCGATCGCCGACGAGATCGCTGACCTGCATGCGCTCCTGCATGCCTACCAGACAGGACATATCAAGCCGCAGTAAGAGAATAAGAAAGCCCGCACATCAAATACAATGTGCGGGCTTTCTTATTCTCTTATGGATTCTTCTTCAGCCACGTACTCCACGGTACGGCATAGTTGCCCTCGTGATTCTGCTGAACGTAGTCGTAGAACTTTGCGATCATTTCTGACTTGTGATGGTAGTCTGCATCCTCCCATCCCGTCGGTGTATGCTGCGTGGTCGGGTCGTAGGCGAGGTATGCTCCGCCGAGCAGGTACTGACGATAGAGAATGTCCTTCAGCGGGACGGAGGGATTTTTCATCATATCGTACATCGCCATAAAGCTGGTCGTGCGTCCCTTGCCTGCCTGACAGTGAAAGTGCATCCATGTGTCCGCAGGCATTTTTTTCACGAGATCGACAAATTTGTCGATGGCCTGTGGGTCTGCCCATTTGTGGTCGGTGACGGCGAGACGGACGTAGCGCACGCCCGCATGCTCGACCAGCTCACGCTCCGTCATCGCCGCCGTGACGCGGACGGTCTGCTGATTTTTTTGCTGCTTTTTCTTGTCGAGGTGCGCGAGCACGACATCCTTGCCCTGTGCACTGCGAATGCGCATGTTCTCGTCACGCAGTGCCTCGTGCTTCGTCCGGCCGATATTGCCCCAGTCGTGCTTGCCGTACCAGCTGACGGCGTTCCCATTCATGAAGCCGTGCGACTCCTGCCGCAGATCGACGATACAGATCGAGCCTTTTGCGCGCGTGTGCAGGTCTTTCAGCAGCGCGTGAAAGGCAGGGACGGAGAACTCCGCGCTTCCCGAGAGCGGCAGGGCGTCTAGCCCCTCGCGAGAGGGAGTGTAGTTCGGGTCGACGCCGAACTTCGCCGCGTCTGTCCGTGTTCGGAACGGCGATGCCGCCGTGCGGAAATTGTGCGGCAGCTCCGCCGCATTGCCCGCCGTTGTATCGATGCGCCAGACATAACCCCGGTAGTCTGCATTCGTATCGGCGGAAGAGGCGGTGTATGGGATGATGCATAGCGTGCATAATAGCAGGGCAGTGAGTAAATGTTTGAATGCGTACATGATATCCCTCTGCTGTGTAAATCGACGATCCTTTCGGAATCGCTGATAAAACCTTTGCTCGAATTGGCGTGGATTTTATTTGTGCTTTCTATATTCATCGTTGGTTATAGCACTCTTTGCATAAAGGTGCAAGAGAAATCTTGGGCAGATGCCGCCTGTTCCTTGAAAAATCCCCTTCCGTGTGCTAGAATGACGTGACTACGCTACGGGAGGGTTTTCTTTGTACGAGAAAGTAGATACCAATCTGAATTTTGCCGCGCGCGAAAAGGCCGTTGCGGATTTTTGGCGCGAGAATCATATTGCACAGCAAGCCGTCGACCAGCGTGAGGGCTGCGAAACATTCACCTTTTACGACGGGCCGCCGACCGCGAACGGGCGCCCGCACATTGGACACGTGCTGACGCGCGTCATAAAGGACATGCTGCCGCGCTACCAGTCGATGAAGGGCCGCAAGGTGCTCCGCAAAGCGGGCTGGGATACGCACGGCCTGCCGGTCGAACTCGAGGTCGAGAAGGCGATCGGCATCAACGGCAAGGAGCAGATCGAGGAGTACGGCATCGAACCATTCATCAAGAAATGCCGTGAATCCGTCTGGACGTATAAGGCGATGTGGGAGGAGTTCTCCGATGTCGTCGGCTTCTGGGCGGATATGGAGCATCCCTACATCACATACGAGAACGATTTTATCGAGTCTGAGTGGTGGGCGCTCAAGGAGATCTGGAAGAAGGGGCTCCTCTATCAGGGCCATAAGATTGTTCCGTACTGCCCGCGCTGCGGCACGCCGCTCTCCTCGCACGAGGTTGCGCAGGGCTATAAGGATGTGACAGAGCGCTCGGCAATCGTGAAGTTCAAGGCGGCAGATGAGGACGCGTACTTCCTCGCATGGACGACGACGCCGTGGACGCTCCCGTCGAACCTCGGGCTGTGCGTAAATCCGAATGTGACCTATGTGAAGGTACGCGCCCGCAGTGAGGTCTACTATCTTGCCGAGGCACTGATGGACAGCGTATTCTCCGATTCGCCGGAGGAACACGAAATCCTTGCGAGAATGAAGGGCAGCGAAATGGAGTACCGCAAGTACGAGCCGCTTTATCCCTTTGCGACAAAAGATGTGCAGGATAACGCTTTCTTCGTCATTTGCGACGACTATGTCACGACCGAGGACGGCACGGGCATCGTTCATACGGCGCCGGCCTTCGGTGAGGATGACAATCGCGTCTGCCGCAAGTACAATATGCCGTTCGTCCAGTTCGTCAATGACAAGGGTGAGATGACGGAGGAGACGGATTGGCCGGGGGTCTTTGTGAAGGATGCCGACCCGCTGATCATTGACGACCTCGAAAAGAGCGGAAAACTCTTCAAGGCACCCGAATTCACCCACAGCTATCCGCATTGCTGGCGCTGCGACACGCCGCTCATCTACTACGCACACGCCTCGTGGTTCATCAAGATGACGGCTGTGCGCGACGCGCTCGTTGCGAATAATGCCACGGTCAACTGGATCCCAAAGACGATCGGCGACGGACGTTTCGGCAACTGGATCGAACATGTGCAGGATTGGAGCATCAGCCGCGACCGCTATTGGGGGACACCGCTCAACATCTGGAAATGTTCCTGCGGACACGAGCATGCGATCGGCTCTATCGCAGAGCTGCGCAGCCTGCAGCCGGACTGCCCCGCAGACATCGAACTGCATCGTCCGTACATCGATGCGATCACGTTCAAGTGCGATGAGTGCGGCGGGGAGATGCACCGCGTGCCCGAGGTCATTGACTGCTGGTTCGACTCCGGCTCGATGCCGTTTGCACAGTGGCACTATCCATTTGAGAATAAGGAAGTCTTCGAGAAATATTTCCCGGCGGACTTTATCTCTGAGGCGGTCGATCAGACGCGCGGCTGGTTCTATTCGCTGATTGCGATCTCGACGGTGCTCTTTGACAAGAGCCCGTACAAGAACGTCATCGTCCTCGGCCACGTGCAGGATGAGAACGGGCAGAAGATGAGCAAATCCAAGGGGAACGCGGTCGAACCGATGGACGCCCTGCACCGCCACGGCGCGGACGCGATCCGCTGGTATTTCTATGAGAACAGCGCCCCGTGGCTGCCGAATCGATTCTCTGATGATGCGGTGCAGGAAGGCGCACGCAAGTTTATGGGGACTCTCTGGAACACGTACGCGTTCTATGTCCTCTATGCGAACATCGACGCATTTAATCCGACGCAGCATACGCTTGACTATGACCGCCTCTCAGTTATGGATCGCTGGGTGTTCTCCCGCCTGAATACGATGGTTCGCACGGTGGACGACTGCCTGGCAAACTATCGTGTGACGGAGGCGGCAAAGGCGCTGCAGTCCTTCGTCGAAGAACTTTCGAACTGGTATGTGCGCCGCAGCCGCAGCCGCTTTTGGGCAAAGGGGATGGAACCGGATAAGGTAGACGCCTACCTGACCCTCTATACAGCGCTCGTGACAACGGTGAAGGCAGCGGCGCCGATGGTGCCGTTCATCACGGAGAGCATCTACCGCAACCTTGTCTGCTCGGTCGATGAAAACGCGCCGATCTCCGTTCATCTCGCGGATTTCCCAACGGTGAACGAAGCGTGGATCGATCCGGTGCTTGAGGAGAATATGGAGATCGTCCTCGAAGTCGTCACGCTCGGGCGTGCAGCACGCAATGCGGCGAACATCAAGAACCGCCAGCCTGTCGCCAATATGTTTGTCAAGGCAGGGCACACGCTGCCGGAATTCTTCGTCAAGATCATCGAAGATGAACTGAATGTCAAAACGGTGACCTTCCGTGACGATATGTCGGACTTCCTCGCCTACCATGTGAAGCCGAATTTTCACGTTCTCGGACCAAAGGTCGGCAAGCAGATGGGCGCAGTCAAGAAGGCACTTGAGGAGAGCGACGGCGCGTCGGTGAAAGAAGCGCTTGCAAGGGACGGCAGCTATACGCTGAGCCTTGCAGACGGTGCTGTTGCGCTTACCTCGGAGGATGTCGAGGTGACCGCCTCGCAGCAGGAGGGGTATAACTGTCAGAGCTATGGTGACGTAACGGTTGCGCTCGCGACAACGCTTACGCCGGAGCTGATCGAGGAGGGCTTTGTCCGCGAGATCATCAGCAAGGTGCAGACGATGCGCAAAGAATGCGGTCTTGAGGTGACGGACCATATCGTGCTTGATCTCTCGGGCAACGCAAAGCTTACGGAGATTGCTGCGAAAAATGAGGAGTTTATCCGTACGGTCACGCTCGCTGACAGTGTTTCCTACGATGCACCTGCAGGAACGAGCAAGGACTGGAACATCAATGGAGAAAAGCTCACACTGAGCATTGCATAATCACACCGGAACGAAAAGCCGTTTGGTCCACGCATATTGTGGACGAAACGGCTTTTCTATTGACATTGTTCCGACATATCGTATAATAAACAATAATAACCAGCAGTGGAGTTGAGGGAGTGATCGCCATGGTAAAATTCAGCTACTACGGTCATGCGGCTTTTTTGCTTGATAACGGAACACACAAGGTGCTTGTCGATCCCTTTCTGACGGGAAACCCGATCGCGAGCATTGCGGCGAACGATGTGGAGTGCGATTTCATCCTGCTTACCCATGCGCACGGAGACCATCTCGGTGACGCACCGTCGATTGCGGCGCGTACAGGCGCGGCGATTGTCGCGATCCCCGAGGTCATCAGTGTGTGTGAGAGCCAGGCGTGCTCCGCGATCCAGTCTTATCCGATGAACACCGGCGGTTCGCTTGACCTGCCCTTCGGCAAGGTGCGCATGACGTTTGCCCAGCACAGTGCAGGGGTTGCCGGCGGGATCGCGTGCGGTTTTGTCATCTACATCGGCGACAAGGTCGTCTATTACTCCGGTGATACGGCACTCTTCAGCGATATGCAGCTGATCGGCCGCAAGGATGCGATCGACTATGCCGTCCTGCCCATCGGCGACAACTATACAATGGGGCTCGAGGATGCAGCGCAGGCAGCACAGTGGCTCAATGCGAGCCATGTCATCCCCATCCACTACGACACGTGGCCGGTCATCGCACAGGAGGTAAACCGCTATAAGGAGGTCACGGAGGCAATGACGCGTGCACATGTAAATATCGTTGCTCCCGGCGAAACGATTGAGCTTTGACAACCCGTCAGAAATTGCCCCTTCTCATTCTGCTCGGACCGACAGCGGCGGGTAAGACGGAACTTTCACTGAGACTTGCAGAGGAACTTGGCACCGATATCATTTCGGGCGATTCCATGCTCCTTTACCGCGGCTTTGATATCGGCAGTGCAAAGCCGACGAAAGAGGAGCTCATGCGCGTACGGCATCATCTCGTGGATGTACTGGACGCGGACGAATCCTTCTCTGTAACGGAGTTTGTGACGCGGGTCTCCGAGCTCGTGCAGACACATGAGCGTGAGGGACGCCTGCCCTTCATCGTCGGCGGGACGGGGCTCTATATCAAGGCCCTCGTCGAGGGCTACGACTTCAACGAGACGCAGGAGCATGCCTGCTTTCGCCGTGCAATGGAGCGCATTGCCGTCAGGAGAGGAAATGTGCGTGTGCATGCGTTCCTTGCACAGCGTGATCCCCGTGCGGCGGAGCGCCTGCACATGAATAATCTCCGGCGTGTTATTCGTGCAATCGAGGTCATACGCTACGGTGCAGAGCGGATTTCACAGGAGAGTGCGCTTGCGGGCGGAGATACGCCCTACGATGCCTTTGTCATCGGACTCACGCGGGAACGTGCACGTCTCTATGAGCGCATCAACGCGCGCGCAGAGGAAATGTTTGCGGCGGGGCTTGCAGACGAAGTGGCAGGGCTCCTTGCGCGCGGCGTGCAGCGCGATGCACCTGCGATGAAGGGCATCGGCTATAAGGAGACTGCCGCTTATCTCGCCGGAGAGATGAGCCAAGCAGAGGCGGTTGACGCCATCCAGAAGGCGACGCGGCACTTTGCCAAGCGACAGCTTACATGGTATCGGCGGATGCCCTATATTCGCTGGTATGATGCAGATGCCTTGACAGAGACGGAGCTCCTGCAGCACATCCTCACAGATGTGCGTGCATGGAAGGAAGAAAGAGAAAGGGGCGCTCAGGCGTGACGGCAAAAATTATCAATCTGCAGGACAATTTCCTCAATCAAGTGCGCAGAGAGGGCATATCGGTAACGATACATCTCGTCAACGGTTTCCAAATCAAGGGGACGGTGCGCGGCTTTGACAGCTTCATTATCCTTGTGGACAGCTTGGGGAAGCAGCAGATGATCTACAAACACGCTGTCTCGACCATTACTCCTGCGCAGCCAGTAAAGGCATTGATCGAGGAATCTTAATACAGGAACTGATATGCTGCCGCACTGAATGGTATGATTCGGCGCGGCGGTTTTTTCGTTTCAGGAGGGAAGGAAGGTTATGAAGACACGCGGATTTGAAGTTGTATCGGTATACAAAGCGGCGAGCATTCATTTGCCGGAGCGAAAAACAGGGGCCAGTACGGGATATGATTTCGCCTCTGCGGCCGATGTGGATATCGCATCCGGGGAATGTGCCCTTGTACCGACAGGAGTCAAGGCATATATGCAGAAGGATGAGGTGCTGCTCATCTACATCCGGTCGAGTACGGCACTCAAGAAGCATCTTATGCTGATGAACAGCGTGGGCGTCATTGATGCGGATTATTACGGCAATATGGAGAACGAGGGCCATATTTTCATTCCATTCTACAATTACGGCGGGGATACCGTGCATATCTCGGCGGGAGAACGTATCGCGCAGGGGATCTTCACGAAATATCTGACAGTGGACGGCGATGCTGCCGGATGCGGCGAGATGCGTGCAGGCGGATTTGGGTCGACAGGGCAGTAGTATCTGCGGATTTTTTGACAGGAAAACGAAACTCATTTATAATAACGATAAATCAAAGCAGAATGGTCGGGATTGATGGGGAATACCCATCAATCCGGGGGATATCAATGAAACTATCAACGAAAGGGCGCTACAGTGTGACGGCACTCTATGAACTGGCGCTGCACTATGGGGAGGGGGTCGTCCCGCTCAAGACGATTGCAAAGACGCAGGGCATATCAGAGAACTATTTGGAACAGCTGATGGCGCCGCTCCGGCGTGCGGGGCTCGTAGAGAGCGTGCGTGGAGCGCAGGGCGGCTATACGCTGGCGCTCCCTCCCGAAGAGGTGACGATCGGGCAGATCATCACCGCTGTGGAGGGGCCGATCGCCCTTGTCGACTGCCTGCTGACGAGTGCCGAGGCCGTCGATCAGAGCTGCGTACGTGCCGGCAACTGTGTCACGCGCCAGATTTGGGAAGAAGTCTGCGACAACATCAATAATGTGCTGAACAATATTGCACTTTCCGATTTGATGCGCCGCGGCCGTCAGCGCGTAGGGTGCAACCAGTGAGCAGTGCGCCGATCTATCTCGATTATGCTGCGACGACGCCGCTTGATCCCCGCGTGCTCGAAGAGATGATGCCGTATCTGACGGATATATATGGCAATCCGTCGAGCCTCCACGCGTTCGGACAGGGGGCGCGCCGTGCCGTCATGCGTGCGCGCGCCCAGACGGCTGCACTTATCGGCGCGTCTCCTGAGGAGATCTTTTTTACGAGCGGCGGCACGGAGAGCGATAATTGGGCGCTGCGCGGCATTGCAGAGGCACAGCGCACGGCAGGCCGCGGTGCACACATCGTGACCTCGTCGATCGAGCACGCCGCCGTGCTCGAGACCTGTCATTACTTGGAGAGGAATGGATTTTCCGTTACCTATCTCCCCGTCGATGCGGCGGGGCGTGTTGACCCGTCAGATGTAGAAGCCGCACTGCGGAACGAAACCATTCTTGTCAGCATCATGACGGCGAACAACGAGGTCGGGACGATAGAACCGATTGCAGAGATCGGCGCACTTGTTCGCGCGCACGGTATTTTGTTCCATACGGATGCCGTACAGGCAGCGGGGCATATACCACTCAATGTGAACGCGCTGAACGTGGATGCGCTTTCCTTTTCTGCGCATAAATTCTGCGGACCCAAGGGGATAGGCATACTCTATGTGCGGCGCGGGACGGCCATTGTACCTCTTCTGTACGGCGGAGCACAGGAGCGCGACATGCGGGCAGGCACGGAGAATACAGCGGCAATTGTGGGCTGCGGGTGTGCGGCAGAGATTGCGGGTATTGAGATGACGGCGGAGAATGAGCGCCTGAGCGTTGCTGCAGAGTTCCTGCACACGAAGCTGTCTGCGGTCGGCGGCATTTCTTTTCACGGGGACAGGGAGTCGCATCTCGCGGGCATTTTGAACTTCGGCATTTCCGGAACGTCACAGGATACGATGCTGATCCGACTCGATTTGGCAGGATTTGCCGTATCGGCAGGAAGTGCATGCAGCGCCGGGGCCGCACATCCGTCTCATGTCCTGCAGGCGATGGGTCTTTCGGAGCCGGAGATACGTGCGTCGATCCGCGTGAGCCTTGGACGCTTTACGAAACACGAGGATATTGTTTCTTTTGCAGACCGCATTATCGCGATTGCGGGGGAGCAGTATTGAAAAAATTTGTCTTTGTATGATACTTTGTGTATAATTGAAGGCATATATTCCGGGAGTAACAAAAGTCTGGGAGGGAGTCTCATGGTCGGAGACATCTTGCGAAAAGCGCGCGAGAAGCAGGGGCTGACGATTGCGGATATTGAGGAAGGGACGAGCATTCGCAAGCTTTACATTGAGCATATTGAGCGGGGCAATATCGATGCACTGCCCGGTATGGTCTATGCGAAGGGATTCGTGCGCAATTATGCTGCATTTCTTCATCTGGATGCGGAACATTTGGTCCAGCAGTTTGCAGAGGAGAACGGAGCTCCGCCTGCCCCCGTACCGCCAGAACCGGAGACAAAGCCGCGTCGTATTTCGCTGAGCAGCGTCGGCGACGAATCGCTCTCCCAGATATCCATTGGCGGGCGGAGATCGTCCTATGCAGGGATATTCGGCAAGCTTGCACTTGGCATCATTGTGCTGGCTGCGCTTGTGGGCGGCGGTGCAGCTCTCATTTCTGCCATCAATTCTCCGGCAAAGGAGACGGCTGCGCCTGCGCCGACAAAAACGGAGCAACCTGCGCCGACGTCTGTTGCTGCTGAGGCAGATGCCTCTGATGCCGCCCGTACAGCGGCGGCGAGCGCACAGGACGTGCGTGTGAGCGTGCATTTGACAGAACGCAGTTGGATGGAGGTACAGGTTGACGGCAATGTCGTCTTAGAAGGCATCATTGAAAGCGGGAGAACCGAGAACTGGCAGGCCAATGACGCGATCATCATCCGCGCAGGCAATGCGGGCGCACTTGAAGTGACGGCAAACGGGAAAAAGCTTGGCAGATTCGGGAATGAGGGCGAGGTCGTAGAGCGTCGTTTCACAAAAGAGACGAAGGATCTCAGGGATACGCTCCCGCCTGCGCCCTCCCAGGAAGCTCCTGCTGCACAGCAAGGACAGAGCAGAGCGACGGGGGCCAAGGATGCACGAGGAACCAAGGGCACGAGAAATCAACAGTGATATACGGCACATGAGGAAGGATGAAAGTAATGAGATGTCCTTTTTGCAAGGCGCCGGACAGCCGGGTCATTGATTCCCGCGCAGCAGACGAAGGCATGACCATTCGTCGTCGCCGTGAATGCGGCGAGTGCGCACGAAGGTTCACGACCTATGAGGTGGTAGAGAAGCTGCCGCTCATGGTTGTAAAGCGTGATAACCGTCGTGAGCCCTTCAATCGTGACAAACTGCTGACGGGGATTATTCGTTCGTGTGACAAACGCGACATCTCAATGGAGCAGATCACGAATTTCGTAGCGGAGATTGAGCGTGATATTCGCAACAGCACAGAGCCGGAGGTGCCGTCTGAGAAGATCGGCGAGATCGTGATGGAGCGCCTGAAGGATTTCGATGAGGTCGCGTATATCCGCTTTGCCTCAGTCTATCGGAAATTCGACGACATTACGAATTTCATTGAGGAGCTGGAGACATTGCGCGCGCACCGGGGGAAGGAGTGACAACAACGAAAGGCAGCGGTGGGATTTGGATTATCAGCTGAAAAGCAAACTGCAGGAGCGTCTTGCCCGGGAACGCGGATACTATCGCTATCCGCAGGGCACACGTACACGATTTGCTTTGGCTTATCCGAATACTTACTTCATCGGTATGTCGAACCTCGGCATTCATGTCATCTACGAGCTCCTCAATCGGCGCGTCGATACGGCGTGTGAGCGCGTATTCTTGCCTGACCGTACCGAAATTTCGCGCTACGAGCGTACACAGACGCCGATGATGAGTGTGGAAACGCAGACACCGCTTGCAGACTTCGCTGTCATCGGCTTTGCTATTTCCTTTGAAATGGACTATTTCCACGTGGTCAAAATGCTTGCACTCAGCCGCATCAAGCCGCGTGCAGCTGAGCGCACAGAGCATGATCCACTCGTCATTGCGGGGGGGCCCTGCGCAACGTTCAATCCGGAGCCCCTCGCAGAGATTGCAGATGCTTTTGTGATCGGCGAGGGGGAGGCTGTCATGCCTGCTCTGATGGATGCCTATCATGAAGGCGTGCGTGCAGGCGAGGACCGGGCAGCACTCCTTTTGCGCCTGGCACGCGTTCCGGGTGTCTATGTCCCTGCATTCTATATGCCTTCCTATTGTGCGGACGGGAATATTGCATCGCTTGCGCCGAAAGCGGGAGCACCGCCCAGCATATCGCGCCAGTGGGTAGAGAATCTTGATGCCGCTCCTGCGCATACGGTCGTCGTTGCCGAGGATACGGAATTCAACTTTTACCTCATCGAGACGGCACGCGGCTGTGGACGGCATTGTCGCTTTTGTATGGCGGGCTACTGCTTCCGCCGCCCGCGCAACCGTTCCCTCTCTGTCATTGAGGCGCAGGTGCGTGAAGCTCTTTCCCATGGAAAGAAAATCGGTTTGATGGGAGCGGCGATTTCGGATTATCCGGAGATCGATGAACTCTGTCGTTCTATTCTCGGAGAGGGACTGTCCATGTCTGTTGCCTCTTTCCGCGCAGACTCCGTGACGAAGAAGCTTGTTGAATCCCTTGCCGCAAGCGGACTGCAGACGCTGACGCTTGCTCCTGAGGCGGGAAGCGCGCGGATGCGCGCCGTTATCAATAAGGGAATTGAAGAACATCATCTCTTTACGGCTATTGATCTCGGAGCCGCGGCACACATCTCAAATTTCAAGCTTTACCTCATGGTGGGACTGCCGTTTGAGGAGGACGCGGACATCGACGCGATCATCGATCTCACGGAGAGACTGCGGGACTATATGGATGAAAAGGGGAGCCGCGGAACACTTACACTCAGCATCAATCCGTTCGTCCCTAAGCCCTTCACACCATTCCAATGGATGCCGATGGCGGACAAGAAGCGCCTTGATACCGTTATTAAGCGTATTGTACAGGCGCTCCGCCGCCGCAAGAGGATTATCGTTCACTTTGAATCTCCGAAGGAGGCGCTTGTGCAGGCAATCCTTGCGCGCGGTGATCGTCGGCTGGCGGAGCCGCTTATCCGAGCGGCGGCAGGAAGAGGAGCTAAGGATCTTGTGCCGGAGATGAAGGCAGACGGGCTTGCGCCGGAGGATTATCTGATGCGGGCGTGGGCGCGGGATGATTATCTCCCATGGGAGCATCTCGATATGGGCTTTACAAAGCGTTATCTTTGGCAGGAATATATGCGGGCACAGGCGCTGAAGGCGACGCCTGCATGCTTTAACGGATGCGAGCGGTGCGGCGTTTGCCGCAGTACGGAAAGGATAAATGGATGAGTTTTGTATTGCGGCATATGGGGAATAATCTCTGGAGCGGACAGCTCGATATTTTTCCCGAAGATCGCCTTATCCATGGATTCTCTGCGCGCCACGGCGGCGTGAGTCCTGTGCCGTTCGATACGCTCAACATGGCGCTGCATGTCGGAGACGATCCTGCCCATGTATGGGAGAACCGCACGCGCTATCTGCGTACGATCGGATCGGATGCCGCGCGTATCTGTACCATTCGTCAGGTGCACGGCACGGAGATTGTGCGTGTTCTGCGGCGTGATGCGGGGCGGGGCGCCCGCGACTATGACGATGCATGCGCAGATGCAGACGCGATGATCACGAATGACAGCGGCGTTGCGCTCCTGCTCTGTTATGCAGACTGTGTTCCGGTGCTCCTTTATGATCCTGTGCACAATGCTGCGGGGCTTGTCCATGCAGGATGGAAGGGGACGGTACAGCGGATTGCGGCAAAAACGATTGCGCGTATGGGCGAGGAATTTGGGACAAAGCCTTCCGACGTATGCGCCGGCATCGGACCCTCCATCTCGGCGGACTGCTATGTCGTCGGACCGGAGGTCGCGGATCGTTTCTACACGAAATTTCCCGCGCATGCAAATGAGATCCTGACGAAGCGGGACGGTGCGATCCATCTTGATCTTTGGGCGGCAAACCGCATCCAGCTGGTGGAGGCGGGGCTGGCGGAGAACAATATCGACAGTGCAAATGTCTGCACATCGTGCGATCGTACTTTTTTTTATTCCTATCGTGCCGCGGGCGGCAGGACAGGACGGCTGGCGGCAGTGATGGAGCTGAGATGAGTAATGACGCGATGATATATGAGCGGCTGCAGTCCGTGCGTGCCGAGATCGCTGCAGCGCGTGCACGGCGTACGCGCGTATCAGCAGAGGCACCCGTGGAACTGATTGCCGTGACGAAGAACCATCCGGTAGAGGCAATGCAGAAAGCCATTGACGCGGGTGTTATGAACATCGGTGAGAATCGCGTGCAGGAGGCGCTGAGCAAGGCGGGAACGCTGGCACGCGCGGTCAAATGGCATCTCATCGGGCATTTGCAGACGAATAAAGCAAAGCAGGCGGTACGGCAGTTTGATCTCATCCACTCGGTGGATTCCGTTCGCCTTGCACAGGAGATTGACAAAGCGGCGGAGAGATTCGGCAAGGTGCAGAATGTTCTTGTGCAGGTCAATCTTGCGCGCGAGGAGAGCAAATCCGGGGTTTATCGGGAAGATTTAGATGAACTGCTTGCGGCAATCGATGAACTGTGTTCGGTTCGCTTGCAGGGTTTTATGTGTATTGCGCCGAATTATGAGAATGTGGAACAGTGTCGTCCGCTCTTTCGGGAAATGTATGAGCTGTTTCGTCAGATGAAGGCAGCGGGGCCGCGCACGGCAGACATCCGCTTCCTCTCGATGGGCATGACCCACGATTATGGGATCGCCGTCGAGGAGGGGGCGAATCTGGTGCGCGTCGGTACTGCGATTTTTGGTGCACGTCAATATACCCTAGGAGTGTGAGGGATCAGTGAGTATTTTTAAGAAAATATCAACGAAGTTCATTGGCATTACGCCGGAGGATGAGACAGAGGAGAACGAGGAGCAGAAGGGTGCTCCTGTTGCTGAGATCGGCGCACGTGCATCGCGCCCGCGCGAGACAGGTGCAAATCTCTCGGCATTTCCGGAGTTTTCGGTGCCTGCGGGAGCCGCAGGCGGTACGCCGATCGACAATGTCGTCGCAGCATATCGCATGAATGTCGTAGTGATCGAGCCGCAGACATTTGACGATGCGCAGCAGGTGGCTGTCAATCTGCAGAAGAAAAAGCCGGTTGTGCTCAACTTTGAAAAGACGGAGAAGAGCGTTGCGAACCGCATCATCGACTTCATCAGCGGAACGACGTATGCGCTCAACGGCGATATCAAAAAGATCAGTAACAATGTCATCCTCTGTGCGCCGAGCAATGTCAACGTCAGCTACTCCGAGGAGGAGCACCGCCTCGGGGATGATATGTCGTGGCTGAAATGAGTGACGCAATGCAAATCGGCGTCATCGGCGGCGGAGCGATGGCTGAGGCGATGATCACCGGGCTGACGGCGCAGGAAACGATTCCTTCGCCGCATATTCACGTATCGGAACACAAGGCGGCGCGATGCGATGTGCTGACGGCTGCCTATGGTGTGCATGCACAGGTCGGGGCAGAGGATTTTCTGCCCCATATTGCTGTGCTCATCCTTGCGGTAAAACCCTCCGCAGCTGCGGAGGCGATGCAGGAGACGGCGCCTCTTCTGCATGAAGGGGCGCTCGTTCTTTCGATTGTGGCGGGGCTTCCCATTGCGCAGATTGAGGCCGCATATCCGGGACATCCGGTTATCCGCGCGATGCCGAATACGCCGCTTGCCGTCGGCGCGGGCATGTCTGCATTTGCGTGCGGCATGCATGCGGGAGCGGAAGAGCGTGCGTACGCAGCGCGTATACTCGGTGCGTCGGGACGCATTGTTGAGGTGCGCGAGCATGACCTTGATGCCGTGACAGGGCTTTCCGGAAGCGGCCCTGCCTATGTGTTCCTTATGATCGAGGCACTTGCTGAGGGCGGTGTCGCCGCGGGACTCGGGCGAGAGACGGCAACGATGCTCGCGGCACAGACGATGCTTGGCGCAGCACAGATGGCGCTCGCTGCGAAGAGCTCGCCTGCCGATCTGCGCGCGGCGGTGACAAGCCCTGCGGGAACCACTGCGGCAGGGCTGCGTATACTCGAACGAGAGGGCGTGCGCTCAGCGCTGATAGAGGCTGTGCTTGCAGCGGCGGAACGTTCAAGAGAACTTGGAAAGAACTGACGCACAGAAAAGGTCGGGCCTACCCTAAGGAGAAGATAATGGCATCGGAACAGAGGGAGCGGATTCTTCGCTTTTATCGGGGGAGCGAGGGAGAGGAGACGGCGATCCGTCTGCTCGATCTCACTGAGAGTGTTATAAAGACGCGCAAGTTTCGCATCAGCCCTTTTCTCGATCCCTACGGACAGGAAATTGCGGAGACTATTTGTGCCAACTATGAAGGCATACAGCTTGATTTCGACGGCGGATATGCAGGAGCAGAGCGTCAGCGTGCGATGCTGCGCCATGCGGATTTTGCAGGAACGCCTGACGGATTTGGGATCGTCTGCGTGACGGCTGCATGGAACGGGCAGTTTGCACGTCTTTCGCATCGGGATGTACTCGGCGCGCTTATGGGTCTTGGGATTGAGCGTGAATCAATCGGAGATATTCTGCCGGGGGCGGATGCGGCAAAGATTCTCTGCGATGCAAAGCTCTCGGACTTCATCGTGAATAATCTGACCATGATCGGTGCTGCCGGCGTCAAAGCAACGGTGGAGGATACGGCGGAGATTGCGCCGCGTGAGGAACGGACGAAAGAGATTCGTGCAACGGTTGCTTCCCTTCGCCTTGACGCCGTCGCTGCAGCGGGGTTCGGCGTCTCACGCAGCCGCGCGGCGGATGATATTGCCGCGGATAAGGTGAAGCTTAACTGGCAGAGTGCGGGCAGTGCGTCCAAGACGATCAAGGAGGGGGATGTTCTCTCGATGCGCGGACGCGGGCGGGTTGAGGTAACCGAGGTGCGGGGACAGACAAAGAAGGGCCGCACAGTTGTCGTATTGAAGCGCTTCTTTTAGAAGCTGCCGGAGAACTTTGCAGCGGGCAGTGGAATGGACGGAACAGGAAGGATATTTGGAAGTGATGAGCGGACGCGTGAAAGCGGCATTTTTCTTTTTCGGCACGGTACTTCTTGATCAGCTCGTCAAATATTGTGTGGAGCTGACCATGCTGCCGGGTGAGAGTATTCCGATTGTCCCGCCGTTTTTTCATATTACGTTTGTTCTCAATCCCGGAGCGGCGTTCGGTATCTTTGAGTACCAGCAATGGCTCTTTCTCGTTACGGCCGCAGTATTCTGTGCGGTCTTCCTTGCATTCTATGAGCGCCTGCGCCGCAGCGGGACGCTCATCCACTATGGAGCGGTTGCCCTTGCGGCAGGAGCCGTGAGCAATATGATCGACCGTGTGCGTACGGGGCATGTCGTCGACTTTTTCGACTTTCGCATCTGGCCCGTCTTTAATGTCGCAGACATCGCCATTGTCCTTGGGACAGCAGCCGTTCTCTGGGCATTTTTCGTGCAGAAGAAAGAGCTCCCCCGATGAGCGGGATATTCAGTGCGGACTGCGCGGGCGAACGGCTGGACGTTTTCCTCGTGCGCAAGATGCCCGATCTGTCGCGCAGCTATGCACAGCGGCTGATCGAAAAGAAGCGGGTTACTGTAGATGGAACGCCGCGCAAGGCGAACTATAAGCTGCGCGGAGGAGAGTGCGTCGCGTGCGATCTCCCCCCTGCGGAGGAGGTCTCCGTCCGTGCGGAGAACATCCCCCTTGATATTCTCTATGAAGACGCTGATATCATTGTCATCAATAAGCCGCGCGGCATGGTTGTCCACCCTGCCGCAGGCATCTCCGGAGGGACTCTCGTCAATGCACTCCTCTATCACTGCCAGGACCTTTCAGGCATCAACGGTGCACTGCGTCCCGGTATTGTGCATCGTCTTGACAAGGATACTTCAGGCGTTATGGCGGCGGCCAAGAATGATGCGGCGCACCGCTCTCTTGCAGAGCAAATACAGAAAAAAGAAGCGCGCCGCGAGTATCGTGCGATTGTATACGGCAATATTGCGGAGCGTGCGGGCATTATCACAGGCGATATCGGCCGTCACCCGACCGACCGCAAGAGGATGGCAATTGTCCGGGAAAATGGAAAACACGCGACTACACACTTTGAGGTGCTGGAGCGTTTCGGCGGATATACTTTTGTTGCATGTCGCTTGGAGACGGGGCGTACGCATCAGATTCGCGTCCATATGACAAGCATCGGACATCCGCTCGTCGGGGATGCAAAGTACACGTCCAAGAAAAATCCCTTTGCAATTGCGGGACAGGCGCTGCACTCGCTGACACTTACTCTTGCGCATCCGCGCAGCGGCGAGGAGATGGCGTTTACGGCGCCGCTGCCCGCGGACATAGAGGAGATTCTGTGCGCACTGCGCAGCGGCAGATAAGGAGCTGATCGCATGACACAGTTCAGGGAAAAGGCCGTCCTCATGGATGATGACGGGATTCGGCGCGCGCTCATGCGCATTTCGCATGAGGTCGTCGAGAAAAACAAGGGCATGGAGAATCTTGTCCTGGTCGGCATCCGCACACGCGGTGTGACCATTGCGGCACGGATTGCAGCGGAGATCGAACGGATCGAAGGCCGTGAACTCCCGCGCGGCATACTCGATATCACACTCTATCGCGATGATCTCAACGAGCTTTCCTATCAGCCCATTGTACATCCGACAGAAATGCCGATTGATATCACGGGAAAGACGATTGTGCTCGTCGATGACGTACTCTATACCGGAAGAACGGTTCGCGCGGGAATAAATGCGCTTCTTGATATCGGGCGGCCGCGTATGATCCAGCTTGCCGTGCTCATTGACCGCGGGCACAGAGAACTTCCTATTCGCGCCGACTATGTCGGCAAGAATGTTCCCACTGCAGCGCATGAGGACGTCTCTGTGCTGCTTAGAGATACGGATGGGGAAGAGAAGGTCATTATTCGGGAACGCGCGTAATGCAATATAAGCAAAGAGGACTGCAGCGGGATTGAGCCGCCTGCAGTCCTCTTTTGTCTCTTGACGGAGGTTTTGCAATAGAGGTATAATAAAACTGGGACATTTGTACGGGAACGGCTGATTTGTTCGGCGGATTCTCCAAAGCAATCCTTTGAAAGACGGAGCAATCGTATGATTTTTTACGGTGAAAAGCAAAAATCCATGCTCGATGAGGAACAAACTGTGCCGGATGCAATCGATACAGACGACCTCGATTCGGACGGGGACGAATGTGACGAGACATCTGCAGAGAGCAGCATCTATGACGGGTACACGGATGAGGATCTGCTTGCGCGCATTCGCGCCTGCCAGGGCGATGATGCGCTGGACTATCTCATCAATAAGTATCGTAATTTCGTGCGCTCCAAAGCGCGTTCCTACTTTCTCATAGGCGCAGATCGCGAGGATATCGTGCAGGAGGGTATGATCGGCTTCTTTAAGGCAATTCGTGATTTTCGCGAGGACAAGCTCTCATCCTTCCGCGCGTTTGCCGAACTCTGCGTGACGCGGCAAATCATCACTGCGATCAAGACAGCGACGCGGCAGAAGCATATCCCGCTCAATTCCTATGTGTCGCTCAATAAACCCATCTACGATGAGGACTCCGACCGCACACTGCTCGACGTGCTCTCCGGCGCACGCATCAGTGATCCTGAGGAACTTGTGATCAGCCGAGAGGAATTCGTCGATATTGAGCAGAAGATGGAGGAGATCCTCAGCGATCTCGAATGGCGTGTGCTCATGAGTTATCTCGACGGCAAGTCCTATCAGGAGATTGCGGTCGATCTGCACCGCCAGGTGAAATCTATCGACAATGCACTGCAGCGGGTCAAGCGCAAGCTGGAGAAATATATGGAATCACGCGGGGATGATCTCGATATCAGCACGGTCTATCGCGGCCTCACAACCATCAATCGCGGCACCCGCACGCCGGAAGAGTAGACGACCGCTGCCGTGCAGAGGAGATTTTATCATGTGGAAGAAGATTCAATGCGCTGTGCTCGCCTGTCTTATGTGCATGGCATTTGCCGCCGCTGCTGCTGCCAAGGGCACCGATGATGCGCCGAAGGCGATGGAGCAGCCGAAGCGCATAGAGCTCGTGCTCGTGATCGACAAGAGCGGGTCAATGCAGGGGCTTGAAAAGGATACGATCGGCGGATTTAACTCCATGATCGAAAAGCAGAAGAAGCTCGGCATTGATGTGCGCGTGACGGCAGTACTTTTTAACGACAAAACGGATCTTCTCTATGCGCGAAGGTATATTCAAAATGTCCGGCCGCTGACGGAGCGGGAGTACAAGACGGGCGGCACAACAGCATTGCTCGATGCAGTGGGCGGCACGATTCTGAAGATGGAGCGGTCGAAAGCGACGGAGTGCGGCAAGACGAAGGTGATCTTTGTCATCATCACGGATGGCCTTGAGAATGCGAGCACGGAATTCACCAGGCAGAAGGTGAAAGAGATGATTTCCGATAAACAGGAACAGGACGGCTGGGATTTTATCTATCTCGGCGCCAATATCGATGCTGCCGAAGAAGCGGGAGCGATCGGAGTGAAGAAGGCGAACGCCGTGACGTACCGAAACACAAAATCGGGGATCCGCGCAAACTACGATGCCGTCAACGCCTATGTTGAAGAGACGGCGGAGGGCGGCGACACTATGCCCGCTAAATGGAGAGCGCATGTGGAAGAAGATACGTCGAAATAAGTACATCAAATGATTGACAACTTAAGAATAACGATGTATTCTAATAAGCGTAGCATATTATATATAATTAAATTAATGAGAAACAGGTGCAGCACATTTGTGCGTGCTTAAAAGAGAAGCCGGATAAGCCGGCGCGGTCCCGCCACTGTGAGGGGAGCAAACCTGCAGAAAGCCACTGAGAGGATAGGCCTTTTGGGAAGGCGCAGGAGAGCGATGAACCGAGCCAGGAGAACTGCCTGTTTAATGATTGCCGTGTGTTTGGGCGCCGTTTGGCTGCCTGTCATCACATACCTGCGAGCGACAGGAAGGCGATGCATAGATCCTACGGACACTATGAGCTTTCTTGCTGTGGCAGGAAAGCTTTTATTTATCTATTTGGGAGGAATTCGGATGAAGAATTGGAAGAAAATGCTGGCTGCATCACTTGCATGCTCGGCGGTCCTGGGACTCTCATACAGCCCGGCAGAGGCGTCATATGAGCTCAATCCCGAAGTCAAGACAGCAACGCCGGCCCTCTTGGAGGCTTCGGAGATCGGTGTGCTGAAGTATGAGAATCCGCAGCTTCAGAATCTCGCGAACAAGGATGCCATCGTCGTGGCGAGCTTCGGCACGACGTTCAAGGAGACGCGTGAAAAGACGATTGAGGCGACCGTGCGTGACATTCAGGCGGCCCATCCGGGTGTGAAGGTTGTGACGGCATTCACCTCCCACATTATCATCGACCGCATCGAAAAGAATGAGGGCAAGAAGTATCCGACCCCCGAGGAGGCGCTGACACAACTCAAGGCAGACGGCTACTCGCGCATTGCACTGGTCTCGCTGGACGTCATTCCGGGAATGGAGTACTCCTATGTCAAGGCTGTGTTCAATGAGTATAAAGAACAGTTCAAGACGATGACCTGCGGGACATCTCTTATGTACTGGCAGGGGCAGGAAGAGCAGTCGGATGACGTTGTGGAGTTCATCAAGGCCGTCTCCAGCCAGTTCCCGAAGCTTGGCAAGGATGAGGCCCTTCTCCTCATGGCACACGGCACACCGCACGTTTCCAATGCTTACTATTCCGTGATTCAGGCGAAGCTCGATGCGCTTGGATATAAGAATGTCTACGTCTACACGGTTGAGGGGTGGCCGAGTCTCGAGGATGTCGTTCCGAAGCTCAACAATGCGAATGTCAAGACAGTAACGCTCATGCCGATTATGATGGTTGCGGGCGATCATGCACACAACGATATGGCGGGCAAAGATTCGGATTCGCACAAGAGTATTCTTGAGAGCAAGGGCTTTAAGGTGAATACCTATCTGCACGGTCTCGGCGAGAACAAGAATATTCGGGCTGCATTTGTAGAGCGCGCGAATGATGCGTGGGACGCTCTGCAGGGGAAAAAAGATGCGGATGCGGATCACCTTAAAATGATGAAATAAGGGAAACACATTCTCTCACATTGCTGTAAAGGGGTCTGCTGCGGAAGGAGTTGCTTCTGCGGCAGACCCTTTTCTTTATGGAATGACCCTGTTATAATAAATGGATGACAGAGGCGGCTGTGTATAGAATCGAGATTCCGCAAATGAAGGAGAGCATTGAAATGAAGATGGCAGTTGTCGGTACAGGTATGATCGCGCGGGAAGCGCTGACTGCACTGCGTCAGGCAGATGGGATCGAGGTCACTGTACTCTGTGCACGCCCGCACAGCCGAGATAAGGCATGCGCCCTGGCCCGAGAGTTTGGCGTGCCGCAGGTGGTGACCGACTATGGCGCAATGCTGGCAGCGCATGAAGCAGATTTTGTCTATCTCGGCATTGTTAACAGTGCGCATTTCGATTATGCGCGGCAAGCGATTGCAGCGGGGTGGCATGTGATTGTGGAGAAGCCGTTTGCCTCAACGCTGGCGGAAACGGAGGAGCTGATTGCGCGTGCGCAGGCAGCCAAGCGATATGTGTTTGAGGCAGTCACGCCGCTTTTTCTCCCCAATTATCGGAGGATCATGGAAATGCTTCCGATGCTCGGACTCATTCGTCTTGTGCAGGCGAACTATTCCCAGTACTCCAGCCGCTATGACCGCTATTTGGACCGTGATGTCGCGCCGGTATTCGACCCGTCTCTCTCCGGCGGGGCTCTCTATGATCTGAACGTCTACAATCTCTCGCTGATCATCTCTCTGTTCGGCCGGCCGCAGTCGGCTTCCTATACGGCAAACATCGGATTCAACGGAATTGATACCTCCGGGATACTGACGCTGCGCTATGACGGTTTTGTTGCTTCTGCGGCGGCGGCAAAGGACAGTATGAGCCCCTCTTTCTTTATGATTCAGGGGGAATCCGGCTGGATTCATGCAGAGGGAACCCCGAATGAACTCCGTTCATTCACGGTTGGTCTGCGCGGCAAAGAACCGCGGACGTATGCACTGAATCGATATGAACACCGTATGGTGCATGAGTTCGAAGCGATGCGGGACATTTTTGAACGCGGTGACTATGCGCGCGCAGAGGAGGGGCTGCACACGACACGAACAGTCATGGCTGTGATGGAGAAGGCACGCCTCATGGCGGGCATCCAATTTCGGGCGGATTGAGCTGCGATGGAATCTATGATGATCGAGATGGAGGATCTCGTAAAAAAATTCCCCCATACGAATGAGGCGAAGAAAAAGGACTGGAAGACTGCTGTTGCAGGGATCAGCCTCTCTGTGCGGCGCGGGGAGGTGTTCGGTCTCCTTGGACCCAACGGCGCGGGAAAGACGACGATCATTCGGATGCTCACGATGCAGACGCAGCCGACAAGCGGACACATTCGCATCGGCGGACAGGATATCCGCACGGAGGCGCGCGCGGTTAAGGAGCGGATCGGTGTTGTGCCTCAGCATGTGAACTTTGATCAGGAACTCACGGTATGGGACAATATGGAGCTGCATGCGCGCCTGCATCATATGGCTCGTGCACAGCGTACGGCGCGCATCGAGGAGCTGCTCGCGGAGATGGCACTTACTGAGGTGCGCAACGATGGTGTGCGTCGTCTCTCGGGGGGCATGACGCGTCGGCTTTTGATTGTACGCGCACTGATTCATCATCCGCAGGTGCTCTTTCTCGATGAGCCGACGGTAGCGCTTGATCCGCAGATACGCCGGCACATCTGGTCGATTGTGCGCGAGATTGCTCGCAGCGGCGTAACCGTGCTGTTGACAACACATTATATTGAGGAGGCAGAGGCGCTTTGTGATCGTGTTGCCATTATCAATAGGGGCAGCCTGATTGATGTGCAGACGCCGCATGCCTTTTGCGAGCAGCTGGGGGGCTATGCCGTGGAGTGGGACGAAGAGAGCGGACGCATGTACCGTTTCTTTCATACCGGTGAAGAAGCACGTACCCATGCACGTACACTCGAGAACACGATGCAGCGCGTTTTACTGCGCCCGACGAATCTCGAGGACGTGTTCATCGAGCTGACGGGACGAAAGGAAGGGCTCTGATGCTGGGGGATATCTGGACGGTGTTCTGGCGCGATTGGGTTGTGCTGCGCCGGCGTCTGACGAAATATATTCTGAGCCGTATGGTCTCGCCGCTCATGTTCCTTGTCGCCTTTGGCTGGGGCCTCGGGCGCAGCATTGATGTCGGCGCCGGATCCTATCTCGACTTCCTTGTGCCGGGGCTGCTCGCGATGAATTCAATGAACATCAGCTTCAACAGCATTATCTCGGTGCATGCAGAGCGCATTTACCACCGGAGTCTCGAGGAGTATCTGATCGCGCCCATTCGTCCGGATGCTTTCGTCATCGGCAAGATTGCGGGAGCGGTTGTGCGCGGGATGATTTCATCCGCGATTATCATTATACTCAGTTATCTGTTCGGGGCGCATTTTTCCATTACGCCGCTCTTTCTCCTCGTGCTCGCGATGAACTGCATGATCTTTGCGGAGATCGGCTTTCTCGCGGCGATGTATATCTCCACCTATGAGGAGATGGGGCAGGTCAATCTCTACGTATTGCTGCCGATGTCATTCCTCTGCGGAACCTTCTTCTCGACGGCGGCGCTGCCGGATGTCGTGCGCTGGTTCGTGGAGATCCTGCCGCTGACGCACACGAGTCATCTCCTGCGCAGCCTTGGAACAGCGGGAACGTTCTCGATGTTTTCGTTCGGCATTGTCTTCGTGTACGCGGTGCTTGGGATTTTGGCAGGTACGTGGAAATTTCGCCGACTGACGGATTAAAAAGTAAGGATACGCATGCTCAGGCATATTTTTCATCACAGAGGAGCAGCCGAAGGCTGCGCACATTTTTGTTGTACCAAAATCGAAGACTTCAGCGTCTCGTTCGGGACGTTTGAAGTCTTTTCGCATGTCAATCTGCATATTCACTGTGGAGAGCTGACAGCCATCATCGGGCCAAACGGCGCGGGCAAGAGTACGCTCCTGCGCGCGATTCTCGGAGAAATCCCCCATGCGGGCAGTCTGCGCTTTGTCGATGCGGGCGATCGACATACCGACCATCCGGTGATCGGTTATGTGCCGCAGTATCTGCGGCTGGATGTGAGCGCGCCGACGACGGTGATGGATCTCTTCATGGCGTGTTTGACTGTGCGCCCCGTGTGGCTGTTTTCTGCACGCCGCTATCGCAGGCGTGCCGCTGAGAACCTTGCGCGCGTACACGCGGAGCATCTGATGGACCGACGCCTCGGTGCGCTTTCAGGAGGTGAGCTTCAGCGTGTGCTGCTCGCGCTTGCGCTCGATCCCATGCCGAATCTTCTCCTGCTCGACGAGCCCGTCTCGGGGGTCGATCAGAATGGATTGTCACTGTTCTATGAGATCGTTGCCGATCTGCGGGCAAAGGAGGATCTCGCGATCCTCCTCATCTCTCATGATCTCGGCATGGTTGCGCGCCATGCGGACAAGGTTGTGTTGATGGACCGTGGGATTGCGGCGGAGGGGACGCCGGCCGAGGTCTTTGAGAGCCCTTTGATGGAGCGTATCTTCGGTATTCTGCCGGACCTTCGGCATCTGGATGCACAGGCAGCGGATGCGGAGAAGGAGGAGCACGCATGGAACTGATCTACAGCGTGCTGGACACGCTTCTTCCGTTTTCGTGGATGGAATATGCGTTCATGAAAAATGCGCTTCTTGCGATTCTTCTCATGACGCCGCTTTTTGGACTGCTGAGCACGATGGTGGTTTCAAGCCGCATGGCGTTCTTCTCCGATTCTCTCGGACACGGCGCATTTACGGGAATCGCGATTGGTGCGATTGCCGGCATATTCTCTCCGATCACGTCACTGGTTCTCTTTTCCGTCGTCTTTGCTCTCCTCATCACCTATATCAAGCATCGGACAGCGGCGTCGGCGGATACGGTCATCGGCGTGTTTTCCTCGACGGCGATTGCGGTCGGCCTTATGATTATGAGCCGCGGCGGCGGGTTCTCCAAGTTCTCCCCGCTGCTGATCGGCGATGTACTGAGTATTACACCGTCTGATCTCGCAGGACTCGCTGCGGTGGATGCCGTTGTCCTCATCGGCTGGATTCTGCTCTTTAATCGTCTGCTGCTGCTCTCGGTCAATTCCTCGCTGGCACGGAGCAGGGGCATTTTTATCTTTGCTGTTGAGGCGGCGTTTGCCGTTCTGCTTGCCGTGGTCGTCGCTGTGAGCATTCAGTGGGTCGGCATTCTCATCATCAATGCGCTCCTCGTTCTCCCAGGAGCGGCTGCGCGCAATCTTGCGCGCAGCGTGAAGGAGTATCATGTCATTTCGACGGTATTGGCACTCTTTTCCGGACTGATCGGACTATTTGCCGCATACTATCTCGGTATTGCCGCGGGTGCGGCGATCGTTGCGGCGGCGTCGCTGTTTTTCTTCCTGTCGCTTGCATTTCGTGCGCGCTTTCAGCGCTGACGGCTCTGTTCTTTTTCAGCGATTTATGCTAGAATAACAGAGAATATGGAGCATAAAAAGGAGGGCATTCCCATGAATATAGTCATCGGCAGTGACCACGGAGCGGTGGAGCTCAAAGAAGAGATCAAAATGGTGCTCCACGAGTTCAGTGATATCCGTGTAAAGGATGTCGGTACGTTCGGCAAGGAGGCAGTCGATTATCCCGATGTTGCACAGAAGGTATGTGCTGAAATCATCGCAGGGAAGGCAGATCGCGGCATCGCCCTCTGCGGGACGGGGATCGGCATCTCGATTGCAGCGAACAAGATTGATGGAATCCGTGCGGCACTCTGTACGGATGTCTACTCGGCGATTATGTCGCGGCGGCACAACGATGCAAATGTGCTGGCTATGGGCGGTCGCGTAACGGGGTTCGGCCCTGCGGGCGAGATTGTGCGCGCATGGATTCGGACAGAATTTGAGGGCGGACGCCATGCGCGCCGCATCGAGAAGACAATGGCGCTCGAAGAGCAAACGAATCATTGAGGAGAGCTTTGCATGAGTATTATGGATGCGTTGAATCAGGTCGATCCGAAGGCATACGAAGCGATTGAGCATGAGCTGCAGCGTCAGCGGACGAAGCTGGAACTCATCGCTTCGGAGAATATCGTCAGCCGTGCCGTTATGGAGGCGCAGGGCAGCGTCCTCACAAACAAATATGCAGAGGGTTATCCGGGCAAACGCTATTACGGCGGATGTGAGTACGTCGATGTTGTGGAGCAGCTGGCGATTGACCGCGCAAAGGAACTCTTTGGCGCGAACTGGGCAAATGTGCAGCCGCATTCGGGCGCGCAGGCAAATATGGCGGTGTTCTTTGCGCTCCTGCAGCCGGGAGACACAATTCTCGGCATGAATCTGACGGATGGGGGACATCTGACGCACGGCAGTCCTGTTAATATTTCGGGCACCTATTATAAGGTCATTCCCTATGGCGTGGATCGGGAGACCGAGCGCATCGACTACGACGCACTGGAGAGACTTGCCAAGGAACACAAGCCGAAAATGATTATTGCAGGTGCCTCTGCTTACGCGCGCACGATAGATTTCGCACGCATCGGAACGATCGCAAAGGCAGCCGGCGCTCTCTTTATGGTGGATATGGCGCACATTGCCGGCCTTGTTGCTGCAGGTCAGCATCCGAGTCCCGTTCCATACGCGGATGTTGTCACCTCGACCACGCATAAGACGCTGCGCGGCCCGCGCGGAGGCATCATCCTCGGGCGTGATGAGGAGATTGGAAAGAAGATCAACAAAGCTGTTTTCCCCGGCATTCAGGGTGGCCCTCTGATGCATGTCATTGCTGCGAAGGCAGTCGCGCTCGGCGAGGCACTGCAGCCTTCGTTCAGGAAATACGGCGCGCAGGTTGTAAAGAATGCCGCTGCTCTCGCCGATGAGCTGATACGGCTCGGCTATCGTATTGTCTCCGGCGGGACGGACACGCACGTCATGCTTGTCGATCTTACGAACAAGGAAATCACCGGAAAAGACGCGCAGAATATCCTCGATGAGGTCAACATTACGGCGAACCGCAATACGATTCCGTTCGAGCCGCGCAGCCCCTTCATCACGAGCGGCATCCGCCTCGGATCGCCTGCGCTTACCACGCGCGGCTTCAACGAGGAGGATATGCGCGAAGTCGCACGCATCATCGCATATGTGCTTGATGCGCCGACGGATATGCCGCGCCGTGAAGAAGCCCGCCGCCGCGTCGCTGTGCTCTGCGATAACTATCCGCTCTACATGTAAAATGATTTTCTAGCAGAAAGGATGCCCCTCTCATGCCTGATATATTCCATCCGTCCGATGTCCCGAGTCTCCATCTGGTCAATCATCCGCTCATCCAGCATAAGCTGACGATTATGCGCATGAAGGAGACCGGGACGAAGGAGTTCCGCGAGCTTCTCTCGGAGATCTCCATGCTCATGGCATATGAGATCACGCGCGATTTCCCGCTGCGGGATGTGGAGATTGAGACGCCCGTTGCTCCCTGCTGCGGAAAGATGCTCGAGGGGAAGAAGCTCGGCATCGTTCCTATTCTGCGCGCGGGGCTTGGGATGCTCGACGGCATCCTGATGCTCGTTCCGGCCGCACGTGTGGGGCATATCGGGCTCTACCGCGATCCGGAGACACTTGCGCCGGTCGAATACTATGCAAAGCTTCCCAGCGGGGTGGAGGACCGCACACTCATCGTTCCTGACCCGATGCTCGCAACGGGCGGAAGCGCATCGGCTGCACTGGCGCTGCTCAAGGAAAAGGGAGCGAAGAACATCATCCTCATGTGTCTCGTGTCGGCGCCTGAGGGAGTCCGGCGCGTTGCTGCCGATCATCCGGATGTGCCGATCTACGTCGCGGCAGTGGACGAATGTCTTAATTCACATGGATACATCGTACCGGGGCTTGGCGATGCGGGCGACCGCATCTTTGGAACGCTGTAACGTCTTATATTCGTACAAAAAAAGACGGCTGCATAAGCAGTCGTCTTTTCGATTGCAAAAATATGGCGGAGAGGGTGGGATTCGAACCCACGGTGCGTTGCCGCATCACCGGTTTTCAAGACCGGCTCCTTAAACCGCTCGGACACCTCTCCGTATTCAGCGGTATTCATTCTATCAAAAAGGCCCCTCTGCGTCAATAGGCCCATCTTTTTTGCAGAACGAGAACGATGCTGCCGAGCAGGAGCCCCGTGATCGAGGGAACAACCCATCCCATGCCGATCACGGAAAAAGGGAGCGCCTCTCCGATCGTGCGCAGGAGATGGATGCCGGGCAGCGCACTCTGAACGGACGGTGACAGAGCCTTTATGAAATCAAATGCTGCGGCGGTGCAGGTGCCGATCATTGTGCCGACAAAGAGCGGGCGATGATATCCGAGCACACCCTCCAGCAGGCAGAGAACGATCAGGACAATGGCCGCGGGATAGAGGAAGTAGAGTACAGGGAGAGCATATGCGATGATGTGGCTGAGTCCGACGTTTGACACGGCGAACGAGAAGAACGCGAAGAAAACGGCATATTTTGCATACGAGGGCGAGCGCGGGAAAAGTTCGGAGAATGTCGTGCTGCATGCGGTGACGAGCCCAATGGCGGTCTTAAGACAGGCGCAGGTGATCGTAATGCCGAGCAGAATGCCGCCGGATGCGCCGAAATAATGGGATGCGATGTGATAGAGGCTGTCGCCTCCATTCGCGTCAATGCCATAGACTGTGCGGCTTTGTGCACCGACATAGGTGACAGAGCCATGAGTGCCGTGCTGAATGCGCCGGAGACGATTGTGCCGTAGGAGAGATCCTTTGGCGAGGAGAGCCCGAGCTGTTTGATCGCGTTGACCAGAATATTCCCAAGCGCGAGGGCGGCGAGCACATCCATGGTGTTGTAGCCCTCAAGAAATCCTGTGAAGAAGGCATGCTCTGCATATGGTCCCTCCGGCTGTACATCCCATACGCTGCCCATCGGATCCAGCACTGCTGTGACGATCAGAATGCTGAGGAAGAGCAGAAAGAGCGGGGTGAGCACTTTGCCGACCCAGATGAGGATGCCGGAGGGGCGCAGGGAGAAATAGAGGACAATGGTGAAGAAGCTGAAAGTAAATATGAAAAGACCAAGATCCTGTGCCTCTGCCGAAACAAACGGAGAAATACCGATCTGAAAGGAGACCGTGGCTGTTCTCGGAATCGCAAAAAGAGGACCGATGCTCAGATAGAGGAGGCAGGTGAATGCATAGGAAAAGCGGCGTCCGACCTTTGCGCAGATATCAAAGAGACTCTCGCTCGCGGTAATGCTGATTGCAGCGATGGCGAGAAGCGGCAGCCCCACACCCGTAGTGCAGAATCCGATGAGTGCTGGCAGCATCGCTGCGCCTGCACGCTGACCCATGGCTGCAGGGAAGATCAGATTGCCTGCGCCGAAGACAAGTCCGAAGAGCATCGAGGCAACGAAGACATATTCCTTCTTTTTCAGCCGTCGTTTCATCTGCAAAATCTTTCCATAAAGTAATTAAATATTACAAAAGTTCAATGAACCGATTATAGCAGGGGTGGAAGGAATTTGTCAAAGGGAGAAGAAGTTGCTATAATAGAACAATATCGTTGGTGCAGAAGAGGAGGCGGCAATGCGCATCGCTCTGTTTGATTCGGGGATTGGTGGATTGACTGTGCTCAGTCACGCGCGGCGCGTACTCCCCTCAGAGGAATTCCTATTCTTCGCTGACCGTGATCATGTGCCCTATGGCACGAAATCCGTTCCTGCTGTGCGCGGCTTCGTCCGCGAGGCGTTTCATTTTCTCGTTGAGCAACGGAAGGCCGATGCTGTCGTCGTTGCCTGCAATACGGCGACCTCTGTTGCGGTGGATGAGATGCGGCGGCTCTATGCGGTGCCGATCATCGGAATGGAGCCTGCGGTAAAGAAAGCGCTCGCGCGCGATACGGAGCGCCGGGTGCTTGTGACGGCAACGCCGATCACCGTAAACGGTGAGAAGCTGCGTCGTCTGATCTCGGCGTATGACACAGGCGGGTGCATCGATCTTCTTGCCCTCCCGCGTCTCGTGGAATTTGCGGAGGAGAGAGAGTTCGTATCTCTGCGTGTAGAGAACTATCTCCGGAGTGCGCTTGCGCCGTATGACCTCATCAACTATTCCGCGATTGTGCTCGGGTGTACGCACTTTAATTATTTCAAAGATACACTGCGTCAAATCATGCCGCAGACAGTAGGTTTTGTAGACGGGAATGAGGGGACGGTAGAGGAATTGGCGCGTCGTACGAATCTGCGCACTGTCCCTGCAGGCGAGAGGAAGGCGCACTGCACCTTCTTTGAGTCGGGACGGCTGGTCGAGGGGGCGGAGGCGCTTGCACGGATTGAGGGGTATCTCGCGCGTGCAGAGCGCATGGAGGAAATTGTCTGAGGAATCTCAGATTCTCGAAACGAAAGGAGCATTCATGCCGATCCGTGTTAAACATCGGGTGAATTTTTACGATACAGATGCGATGGAGGTCGTGCACCACGCGAACTACATCCGCTGGTTTGAGATCGGACGTGTCGCCTACCTGCGGCGCATCGGCATCACACTGGGCGATCTGATGGAGGCAGGATATGTATTCCCAATCACGAAGGTCAGTGCAGAGTTCCATGCGCCGGGACGCTTTGATGACGAGCTCGTCATCGAGACGACGGGTACGGCGCTCACAAAGGCGAAGATGGCGTTCTCATATCGCATATTGAATGAGGCGGGAACGATGCTCGTGTGCGGATTTTCGGAGAATGTATTTACGCGCCGCGACACCGGGCACATCACGCGCCTGCCGCGGCGTTTCTATGAGCCGCTGGAGGCGGCGATGGCGGCAGAGAAAGAGGGACGGGACATTGGGAGCTGAACTTGGATGGTGGATACACTTACTGATCGTCCTGCTGATTGTCGCGGAGATCGGTCGGCGGGCGGTTTTTGCCTATCTCGGCACGGAGATCATCGTGCCGAAGGTCGGCGAGATGACGAAGTTTTCTCTTGTCGAACACACGGCGGAGCATCTCGTGATCGGGGCGACTATCCCATTTGCCAATGAGGGAAAGCAGTGTGGGACGATCATGGACGCGTTTCTGCGCGTCCAGCTTCCCTATGAGCAGTATGACGGCGCGCTTGTACGCGGCAAAGTGGAGCTTGCCGGCGTGCCGCGTGAGGACGATTACTTTGAGGCGGTGCTGATTCAGAAGCATTCGCGCATCCATCTCGTACTCAAGGTTTCCATTGAGGGCCGCAGAGGAAATTCTCTTGAAGAGGCGATTGCGCATCTGCCCGACTTGCGGCTCGACCTCATCTACCAGGAGACCGGACGTATTCCTGCGCATTATTCAAAGGTGATGCTGAAGGTTGCAGCGCAGGAAATTGCAGATCTTGCCGGCATTGCGATTGCCCGGGAAGGGGGGAAGAAGAATGGCTGAGCTGGATATTCTTCCCGTTCCAACGCGGATCTTGACCGATGCGGACGATATTGCGGACGTGATCGAATCCTACGCCGGCCCACGGGTGACTGCGGACGATCTCGTCTGCTGCGCCGAGAGTGTGGTCGCGATCACGCAGGGGCGGATCGTCTGTCCCGAGGAGCTGAACATTTCCGCTGCCGCCCGCTTCGCATGCCGTTTTATCCCGGACTACGGCAGCCTCGCAAGTCCGCATGGAATGCAGGCGCTGATGGATGTGGAGGGAACATGGCGCGTCCTTTTTGCACTCTTTGCCGGATTCCTCGGCAAGCTCGTCGGAAAGAGCGGATTATTCTACCGGTGGGGCGGGAAGGAAGCTGCTCTGATTGACGATGTGACGGGGACGATGCCGCCGTTCGATAAGATGATCGTCTACGGTCCTGCCGAGCCGGATCGGGTTGCTGCACGCATTTGCGAGCGTGTGGGAGCATTCGGCGCGATGGTAGCGGATGTCAATGACCTCAAGCGTTCCCGCGTGGTCGGCGTGTCGGACAGCGTGGACGGAACGCTTGCAGCAAAGCTGCTGCTGGATAATCCCTTTGGAAATGCTTCGCAAAAAACGCCGATCTGCATCGTAAAAAACTATCGGCAGTATCAGGCGGCGCATCGTGCTGAGTAAATGCATCGACATACATAAGAAAAGGCGGAAAGCAGGAAGAATTTGCAGGAGATCAATCTCCGCATCAGCGCAAACATCCTGCTTTCTTTTTTATAAGTGAATGACGGAAGAGGGAAAAGCATGCCAAGAAGAGATCTGAGACGTACCGATCAGCTGCGCCCCGTGCACATCGAGCGCGGATATCAGCGGTATCCTGCCGGCTCTGCCCTTGTTGAGACTGGGCATACGCGTGTTGTATGCGCAGCAACGGTAGAGGAGCGTGTACCGTTCTTTTTGAAAGGCTCGGGGACAGGGTGGGTCACGGCGGAGTACGCCATGCTCCCCGGAGCGGGGGCAGAGCGGACGGCAAGGGAGGCTGTGCGCGGCCGGCAGTCGGGACGAACACAGGAGATTCAGCGACTCATCGGGCGTGCCCTGCGCGCGGTGGTCGACATGAAGGCACTCGGTGAGCGGACCATCCATATTGACTGTGATGTTCTTCAAGCGGACGGCGGGACACGGACTGCATCTGTGACGGGGGCCTTTGTTGCACTTGTGGAAGCATGTGCGACCTTCTATACAAAGCATGGAATCTTTCCCGTGCGCGACTATGTAGCGGCGGTCAGCGTCGGCATTGACACGGAAGGAACCCCGCTCCTCGATATTTGCTATGAGGAGGATTCCAGCGCGATGGTTGACATGAACCTCGTGATGACGGGGGCGGGCGAGTTCGTCGAAGTGCAGGGGACAGGTGAAGGGCGTTCATTTTCGCGCGCGGAGATGAATGCGCTCCTCGATCTCGGCGAACGAGGTATCCGAGAGCTGATCGAACATCAGAAGACAGCGCTCGGCGAGACATTGTCATGGCTGCCGGGGCGGGAGGGATAAGGTGGAGAAGATCATTCTTATCGCCACGTCGAATGAAGGCAAGGTGCGTGAGATGGAGAAAGCTTTTGCGGGGCTGCCTGTACGCCTTGTGCCGCTTTCGCGCATACATGAGATCCTGCCGGATGCATCGGAGATCAAAGAACCTGTCGAAGACGGCGCGACCTTTATGGAGAATGCGTGCATTAAGGCACGCTGTTACAGAGAACAGACGGGGCTGGCAGCGCTTGCTGACGACTCGGGACTTGCCGTGGAGGCGCTCGGCGGTGCGCCCGGTGTCCGTTCGGCACGTTATGCGGGCATGCACGGTGACGATGCGGCGAATAATGCGAAGCTCATCGCGGACCTCCGGATATGTGGCGAGGAGAATGCTGCCGCTGCTTATCACTGTGCGCTTGTGCTTGCGCTCGAGGACGGGCATGAACTCACGGCAGAGGGAACCTGCTCCGGTTATATCCGGCCTGAGGCACGCGGTACGGGGGGCTTTGGCTATGACCCATATTTTTATCTGTCGGACGGTCGGTCAATGGCGGAGCTTACGTGCGAGGAAAAGCATGAGATCAGTCATCGCGGCACCGCCCTGAAAAGAATGAAGGTGCAGCTCGAAAAATTTCTTCGCACGAGATAACGGAAGCGTGCCTTTGCCTCTGTCTGCCATGAGGAAAGTGCAGGGGGGGCTTAGCATGAGGAGAAACCTCATGCCGTCCTGCATTTTAGAAAGGGAAATATCGTGAAGATCGGAATTGTGAGTGACAGTCACGGAGATATCCGTGTATTTGAGGATATGCTTGCCGTACCCGGCGCAGCTGCGGCGGAACTTTGGCTGCATGCGGGGGATTTTGCCCCGGATGCGGACGATTTGGAGAAACTGACAGGCAAGCGTGTGGAGCGCGTTCTCGGCAACTGTGACGTTTACGCGGACGGCATCTATGAGGAGACGGTCGTGGAGGCAGCTGGCCACCGCATTTTTCTCACGCACGGGCATCTCTTTAACGTGCGCTTTGATACAGCGATGCTTTCCGCGGCGGCACGTGAAGCAGGGGCGGATATTGCAGTCTACGGACACACGCACACGGCGCTCGAAGAACGCGGAGATGTGACCGTGCTCAATCCGGGGAGCATTGCACGTCCGCGCGATGAGCGGAGAGGCTCTTTTATGCTTGTGGAGCTGCATGAACATGAAGTTCCGCAGGTGGAACTTCTTCGCATTCGCTAAAAAGATAAAAAACATTTGATATATGACTTGAAATACAGTGCAAACAAGATCATGATTTTTATTATCCAATGTAATACGTGAAAGAAACGATAAAGAACGATACAGAAAAAGAAGCGCGGCCAAGCGTAAAAAATATCTCCTGAAATTGAATGAGATTCACTTTTCTCAAGGCTTTACGCTCTATTTGAAAAACTTGAAAGCAAGAAAAAAATATGATATAGTCTAATCAACCTGTGTATAAGTTATATTTATAGGAGGGATTATTTTGCGAGAGCTAAGCGCAAAAGAAATCACAGAGAACGTCGCCGAGATGTGCAAAGAAGCGGCGTACTATCTCCCGGATGATGTCTATAAGGGGTTAAAAAAGGGGAGAGAGACCGAGGAGTCGCCCGTCGGCAGGATTGTCTTGGATCAGATCATTCGCAACGCTGAGATCGCGCGTGAGGAGGATCGTCCATATTGCCAGGACACAGGGATGACCATTGTGTTTGTGGAGGTCGGGCAGGATCTCCATATCACCGGCGGCCTCTTGGAGGATGCGATCAACGAGGGAATTGCAAAGGGATATACGGAAGGGTACCTGCGCAAATCGGTTGTTGCGGAGCCCCTTTTTAACCGAAAGAATACACAGAACAATACGCCGGGTGTGATCTACACAAAGATCATTGCCGGCGATCAGCTCAGCATTACGATCGCGCCCAAAGGCTTCGGTTCGGAAAACAAGTCCGGCGTGAAGATGCTGGTTCCTGCAGATGGTGTTGAGGGTGTAAAGAATGCTGTCATGGAGATCATCCAGCATGCGGGTCCGAATCCGTGTCCTCCCGAGGTGGTCGGTGTCGGTATCGGCGGAACGATGGATCAGGCGGCACTCCTTTCGAAGAAGGCGCTTATGCGGCCGATTGATCAGCGGCATGCGATGCCGGAGTATGCACAACTCGAGAATGAGCTCCTCGAGATGATCAACAAGACGGGCATTGGTCCCCAGCTTGGCGGGACGACCACCGCGCTTGCCGTGAATATTGAATGGGGTGCAACGCACATCGCAGGGCTTCCGGTTGCGGTGACCATCTGCTGCCATGCCCTTAGGCATGCGCATCGAGTGCTCTGACACTGTGTATTATCGTTAGGGAGGAATGCTCAATGGCGGACAGTATTCGTATTACGACTCCGTTTACAGAAGAAATGTCTCGCAAGCTCAAGGCTGGTGACAGTGTCCTGATTACGGGGACGATCATCAGTGCGCGCGATGCGGCGCATAAGGCGATGACCGAGGCCCTTGCAAAAGGAGAACCTCTGCCGGTTGACTGGCACGATCAAATCGTCTACTACCTTGGACCGACGCCGGCAAAGCCGGGCGACCCGATCGGTTCGGCAGGCCCAACGACATCCGGCCGCATGGATGCGTATACTCCGACGATGTTGGAACAGGGCATCAAAGGCATGGTCGGCAAGGGCTCGCGTTCGGCAGCCGTTGTCGAGTCGATGAAGAAGCATGGCGCCACCTATTTTGCTGCGGTCGGCGGTGCGGCGGCCCTCATCGCAAAGTCTGTGAAGAAGTATGAAGTCGTAGGGTACCCGGAACTTGGCCCCGAAGCCGTCGCAAAGCTGACGGTCGAAGATTTCCCCTGTATCGTTGTGATTGATTCCGAGGGCAATAACTTCTATGAAATGGGACAGAAACCCTATCGCAAACTTTGATTTGACTACGCATGCGGATGGTTTGGCGCATGACGAATCATTCGGGGAGCAACTCCGGAGATATTCCGGAGCTGCACTTCCAGAGGTCTACATATTTTAGGAGGTATGAAATGTTCCACACAACCTTTTACATGCGGCGCCTGCATTCCTTGGTCGGACTTATCGTCATCGGCGTTTTCCTCTTTGAGCACGTCTTTACAAACTCGACCGTGCTAGGCGGAGCGAAGGCCTTCAACGATGCGCTGGCCATGATGGATCTTATTCCGCGTCCGCTTTTCTACGGGCTCGAGGTGTTTGCCATCGCGCTGCCGATTCTCTTTCACGCGATTTATGGCATCTATATCGCTGCGCAGGCGAAGAACAATCCCGGCAATTATGGCTACGTCCGCAACTGGCAGTTTGCCGTTCAGCGTTATACGGCATGGCTGCTCATTCCGTTCCTCATCTGGCACGTAGGCTATATGCGCGTGTGGGAAAAGGGCATCATGGGGACACATATTAACTATGACCTCCTCTATACCTATTTTGTGACGGGGGATTATGCCATTTTACACACAGTGCTCTATACGCTCGGCATGATTGCAGCGATCTTCCATTTCTGCAATGGGATTTCGACATTTTGCATGACATGGGGCATTGCAAAGGGGCCGCGCGCGCAGTCTGTGATCAATGCGCTTGCGATGAGCCTCTGTACGCTGATGAGTCTTGTTACGCTCGCCTTCATGGGCAGCTATTTCATGTGAGAACTGCAGCAAAGGAGAGTAAGAATGGCTAAAGTACCAGAAAATAAGGTTATCATCGTCGGCGGCGGTCTGGCTGGGCTGCTCGCTGCGATGAGGGTCTGCGAGGGCGGCGGTACGGTTGACCTCTTTTCCTATTGCCCGGTGAAGCGTTCGCACTCGCTCTGCGCACAGGGCGGTATGAATGCCTGCATGGATACGAAGGGCGAGCACGACAGCGTCTATGAGCACTTCGATGATACGGTCTACGGCGGTGACTTTCTCGCGGATCAGCTTGCGGTCAAAGGCATGGTTGAGGCTGCGCCGAAGCTCGTCAAGATGTTTGACCGGATGGGGGTTCCGTTTACGCGTACGGCAGAGGGTGTGCTTGATCTGCGCAACTTCGGCGGACAGAAGAATAAGCGTACGGTATTCGCGGGCTCTACGACCGGTCAGCAGCTTCTCTACGCACTCGATGAGCAGGTGCGCCGCTGGGAAGTCAAAGGCAAGGTTACAAAATATGAGTTCTGGGAATACATCCGCGCGATTAAGAATAAGGACGGCATTGTCCGCGGCATTGTTGCGCAGAACATGAATTCAAACGAGATTAAATCGTTCCCGGCAGATGTTGTCATACTGGCGACAGGCGGACCCGGACAGGTGTTCGGACGCTGTACGGCGTCCACAATCTGCAACGGCTCGGCGGTTTCCTCCGCATATCAGCAGGGCGCGCACATTGGCAACCCGGAATTCATTCAGATTCACCCGACAGCGATTCCGGGTTCGGATAAGAACCGTCTCATGTCTGAAGCATGCCGCGGCGAGGGCGGGCGCATCTGGACGTATAAGGATGGAAAGCCGTGGTATTTTCTCGAGGAGATGTACCCGGCATACGGCAATCTTGTTCCCCGCGATGTTGCCTCCCGCGCAATCTTCAAGGTCTGTGTCCATATGGGCCTCGGCATTGACAATGACCGCCGTGTTTATCTCGACCTCTCCCATATTCCCGCGGACTACCTCGAGCGCAAGCTCGGCGGCATCCTCGAGATGTATTCGGAGTTTGTCGGTCAGGACCCGCGCAAGGTACCGATGGAGATCTTCCCATCCGTGCACTATTCGATGGGCGGCATCTGGGTCGACCGCAATCACCATACAAACCTCCCGGGGCTTATGGCGGCCGGTGAGTGCGACCATCAGTACCATGGTGCGAACCGTCTTGGTGCGAATTCACTTCTCTCGGCGGCATACTCGGGCTTTATCGCAGGGCCTGAGGCATTGCGCTGGGCCCGCAGCGGCGAGCTCGGGACTGCCCTTACAGAGGAAGAGATGGAGAGCGCGCGCAAAGAGGCCGTTGAGGAGTTCGACAGAATCCGCAATATGACAGGTTCGGTCAATGCGCATCAGCTCCATCAGGAGATGGGCGAGATCATGTATGATTACGTCTCCATCGAGCGTGACAATAAGGGCCTTGATATCTGTCTTGAAAAGCTCAAGGACATCCTGAAGCGTTGGGATGACATCGGCGTGACGGATCATGGCACATGGGCGAACCAGGAAGCGATGTTCGTACGTCAGCTGCGCAATATGATTCTCTATGCGATGGCGGTCACGAAGGCGGCGCGCTGCCGCGATGAGAGCCGCGGCGCACATGCCAAGATCCTGCTTGACGAGAGCGGCGAACGCATGACCGATGCCGACGGCGAGCTCGTCTTCTATGGCCGTGATGACGAGCACTTTATGAAGACCTCCATCGTAGACTACGATCCGAAGACAGAGGAACCGATTATCAGCTACATGGATTTTGAGCATTCGCTCATCAAGGCACGTGCGCGCAACTATGCCGTTGCCAAGAAGGAGTAGGGGAGGATAGCAGTCATGGCAGAACAGAAAAAAGTTCGTTTTATCATTGAGCGCCAGGACGGACCGAATGAAAGCCCGTATACGCAGGAATTCGAGGTCGACTATCGTACCGGTCTCAACGTCGTTGCAGCACTCATGGAGATTCAGAAGAACCCCGTGACCGTCGACGGCAAGCGCGTTCCGCCTCCGGTTTGGGAGTGCAACTGTCTCGAGAAGGTCTGCGGTGCATGCATGATGGTCATCAATGGTCGTGCGCAGCAGGCATGCTGCGCGCTGGTAGATCACCTTGCACAGCCGATTCGCATACAGCCGGCGCGTACATTCCCGGTCATCCGCGATCTTCTCATTGACCGATCGGTTATGTTTGAGAGCCTCAAGCGCATTCACGGCTGGATTGAGGTGGACGGCACATGGGACGTTAAGGATGCGCCGATCCAGAATCCCTATACAGCTGAGACTTGCTATGAGCTGTCGCACTGCATGACCTGCGGCTGCTGCCTCGAGGCGTGTCCGAATGTCGGACCTCAGTCGGATTTCATCGGGCCCGCGCCGACGGCACAGACGCTGCTGTTCAATCTGCATCCGCTCGGAAAGTTCGATGCACCGAAACGCCTCAATGCGCTGATGGAAAAGGGTGGCATCACGAGTTGCGGCAACAGTCAGAACTGTGAGCGCGTCTGTCCGAAAAGCATTAAGCTGACGCAGCATCTTGCTCAGCTGAACCGCGAGGTCAACAAGCAGGCGCTGCGCAACATGTTCAACCATTAATTCAATTCCGGTGCAGAAATTAGATATAGTAAGAAGGGGCTGACCTTTATTGGTCAGCCCCTTTTCACTGTGAAATTCTTACGAGGATTTTTTCATTCGGCTCGAAAGATAATTGGCGGCAAGGGAGCCGGAGATGTTGTGCCAGACGCTGAAGAGCGCGCCGGGGATGGCAGCTGCCGCACCGAAGTGGAGGAGTGCAAGCGAAGTTGCGAGCCCCGAGTTCTGCATGCCAACCTCGATGGAGACGGCTTTGACCTTCGCCATATTCATACCGAGCGCTTTGGCGACGAGGAAGCCGAGTGCGTAGCCGAGGAGGTTATGGCATATGACGACGAGCATGATGAGGGCGCCCGTCTCGATGATGCGTTCCGCATTCGCTGAGACAACGCCGCCGACGATGAGCACAATAGCAATGACCGAGATGAGCGGGAGGATTTTGATTGCCTTTTGCACGGGCCGTTCAAAGAAATGGTTGATGAGAATGCCGAGGATGATCGGAGCGATGACGACCTGCGCGATGGAGATCATCATTTTCTCTGCCGGGATGTCAATCCACTGACCGGCCAGCCAGAGCGTGAGAAGGGGCGTCATAATCGGCGCGAGAATGGTGGACGCCATCGTCATAGAGACGGAGAGTGCGACATCGCCGCGCGCGAGGTAGGTCATGACATTGGACGACGTACCGCCGGGACAGGTGCCGACGAGGATAACGCCTGCCGCAAGTTCCGGCGGGAGGGCGAAGGCATGTGCCAGCGCCCATGCGAGGAGCGGCATGATGCCGAACTGTGCGACCGTACCGATGAATACGTCACGCGGGCGCTGGAGGACAAGCTTAAAATCCGTAAAGCGGAGCGTCATACCCATGCCGAACATGACGACGCCGAGCAGGATCGTGATCCACGGCACTGTCCAAATGAATGTCCACGGCTGAAAAAGGGAGATGCCCGCGATGAGAATGACGAATAATGCCATATAACGCGAAACAAAATTACTGAGCTGTTCGAGTGTCTGCATATATGCAAACTCCTTTCATTCGTGCGAGATTTTGATGAAACTCTTCATCTTTTTTAGGGCACTTCCATCGGCGATCGTTTGTCGTGCTGCAGCAATGCCGTCGGCAATAGAGGATGCGCGGCCGCCGATATAGATCGCAGCGCCTGCGTTCATAATACAGATGTCTGCGCGTGCGTCACGGATCTCTCCGGCGAGGATGCCGCGCGTGACGGCAGCATTTTCTTCGGGAGAACCGCCGCGAATCATATCTTTCGATGCGGGTGCAATGCCGAAATCCTCCGGGCGTATCTCATAGGAAGTCTCATTGCCTCCTGCGATCTCGCGCACCATTGTTGGAGCACCGATCGAAATTTCATCCATGCCGTCCGTCCCGTGGACGATGAGCGCGCGTTTCACACCGAGCTCGGGCAATACTTTTGCAAGCGGGCGCAGGAGGTGCTCGCCGTAGACGCCGAGCAGCATGTAGGCAGGGCGTGACGGATTCGTGAGGGGGCCGAGAATGTTAAATACCGTGCGAATGCCGAGCTCGCGGCGAATCGCTCCGACATGTTTCATCGATTGGTGGTAGCGCTGGGCAAAGAGGAAAGCGAGACCGATGGAGCGAAGTTCTTCGCGTACTTTCTCGGGCGGTTGGTCGATGTTTACGCCGAGCGCCTCCAGGCAGTCCACTGTACCGCTCTTCGACGACGCCGCGCGGTTGCCGTGCTTGCAGACCTTCAGCCCAGCCGCCGCCGCGAGGAACGAGGCCGTTGTCGAAACGTTGATGCTGCCTGAGTGATCGCCGCCTGTACCGACGATATCAATCACGTCCATGTCATGCTCGACTGTCTCGGCATGCGCGCGCATTGCCGCTGCAGAGCCGGAGATCTCGTCAATCGTCTCCATACCGCTGCTCTTTGTTGAGAGTGCTGCAAGGTAGGCGGCATTCTCAACCGCAGAGGTTTCGCCCGACATGATTTCGTTCATGACGGCGTACGCCTCATCATAGGAGAGATCCTGCTTGTCCACGACTTTTTGAATTGCTTCTTTTATCATTCCGTTTCCCCCTTGATAATTTTTTCCTTAGCATATAAAATGACAGTGCTGTATTATATCACAAAATACACAGCACTGCCACATAGCTTTTTATATCAATGGTTTAGCGCCTATTCAGAGTGACTTGTCTACATCTTGTCTACATAATCACTTGCCTACAATCCTTTCAAAAATCTGCGCGGTCTCTTGCTTCATTTCCTCCGTATCATGCGTATACAGATTGAGTGTAATCGTTGCATCAGCATGTCCCAGACGTGCTGCAACGTCAACAGGCTTTGCCCCTGCCTCAATGAGGCGGGTGGCGTGCGTATGCCGGAAGCTGTGTGCATTCAGATTCAGACGCTGCAGAAACGCCTCAAAACGTGCATGACTGTAAGGAGTGCCGTTGGACCGAATACAAAGGAGAGGGCGTCGAACAAGAAATTTCGGAGGCGGTATTTTCTTCGGCAGAATAACGAGTGCGCGACCATCATGCATATCCTCGTAGATTACTTGATATGCCTCTCCTAAGCGCATCTCCTCTTTTGCTTGTGATGCTTTTAGTGCACGCAGATAGGAGATAAGCACGGCATCCGCGTAGAATGTTCGCGTACTGGTCGTGGTCTTCGGCGTTTCGAAGTACCCGCGATATACCCGCTGTCTTGCAACTGATATTTCCCCTGTAGTAAGGTCAATATCATCCCATGTGAGCCCCAAAACCTCACTGATTCTAAGCCCCGTGTGATAGAGCAGTTTGACTGCGGGATAGTATACCCCGTCTGTTGGGATCGCTGCAAATTGCGCGGGCGTGATGACCACGCGAGGAATGATTTTTTGAGGAGCACAACGGGGGATAGATATGCCTGTGACTGGATTCGCAGAGATCAATTCTGCCGGATATACGGCATATTTCATAGCAATAGATAACACCGTTTTTGCCTGTGCTATTGTGGTTCGCGCAAGACCTTCTTTTGCAATTTTTTTCATCCATGAATCTACATCTCGCGGGCGTAGTTCCTGAACATGGATACTGCCGAGATACGGGACGATGCGTGCAGCGATTATGCTTGAATAATTCTTATGCGTTGATCGCTTCAAAGTTGGCCGCACGACGTTCTCAAGCCACGAGGCAAGGTAGTCCCGCAGCGTCACTTTCTCCGACGTGACACCGATATTCCCGCTCTTCCAGTCGGCATAGGCTTTTACGCCTGCGTCAAATGCTTCATCTTCTGTGGCAAAACCTCCTTTTTCTTTCATTCGGCGCGGATTCTTCGAGATATCGAAGCTGTACGAAAAAGTTTTCCCGCGCTTTCTGATTCTGATCTTGGACATAAATAAAACCTCCTTGATATAGGAGGCGAATCATGGTAGAATTTAGGTGAATTGGGGCATGATTCGCTCATGTTCTGCCGCTCGGTGCTGGTAACACCGGGCGGTTTTTATTTGGGAAGAAACCGCAATATTTTCCTAATGTGAAAGCAGATGAATGCAATGTGAAGAATCCTCACGTTGCATTTTTCGTTAAATGTAAATTGCTAACATCCGCAAGTGGGGCTAAAGGTTCCGTCGCAGCATTTTGTCCGTCCGTTTTCGCATCCACAGACACCTTTATGGTGACTGCAACAGCCACGCTTTAGGTATATCATACGATGATTGTATGTACCGACAATCGAGCCAAGCTCCGGTGGTGCCGCTTCAGAGGCAAGGACAAAGTTCGCAATAGAACCTTCTTCTGCTTGCGGTGTTGCGGCAAATACCGTAGGGGACAACAGCGCCACAAGCAATGTTGTGAGAATAGAGATGCGTTTCATTATTCTTTCTCTCCCTTCATATCTACCATCGGCAGGCGACCTTTCTCAATATGTTTTGCGGCGTCTTTTAGGACTTTGATGTTCGTAAACCCATTTTGAAATAGAATCTGCGCTGCACGAATAGAATAACCGTCATCGGGGCATGAGCAAAAGATCATGTAAGCCTTTGCTTTATCTTGCTCAGCAATGAAGTCATCAAGAGGTTTCTTCTTGTATGGGTTAATCCATATTTCCCCGGGAACCTCTTTTTTGCTCTTCTCTCTACTTTGTTCTGATCGGACATCAATTACCTGCACGGCTTCTGGAGCTTTTAAGTATTCCTTTATCGTTATGAACGAATACTCAACTTGCTCCTTTTGTTGTGACTGCTCTGCTGATATAACACTGGCGTTCAGCAAAACGAGCAATAACATAATGGAGATGCGTAATAGGTTCATTTTCTTCCTCCCTTAGATAATGATGTAGAAGTCTGACATCACCTTTTGTTTAACTGCTTACGCAGATTGTATAGGTCTGATTCTAGGAGGTTGACTTTTCTCTCTAGATCAAAGCTGCTTGCCGTTACAGAAGAATCTACACTGTCGACATTATCCTCTAGGTTTGCAACTCTGTCATCGAGATCGTCGGTCTTCCCCTCGAGATCTAGGAGGTTGCTCTCTAGATCGCTGATTGAGGATTCCATGCTATCCACTTTCTTCAGGAGTTTTTTTGAGGGCGTGTTGTTCTTTTGAACGATCTCATGGAGGGACTTGATATAGTTTTGCTGCTGATAGGTGATAAAGCCGAGGATGATAGAGGATAGCAGAGAGAGTGAGGCGATGTAAATACATATCTTGTTGGTTTTATCCATGATATAATTCTCTCCTCGCATTAGTTCTCGTATGCGTTGCGGATGAGTTCATCTCGATGTGTTATCGTATATTCAAGAATGTCTGTAAGCAATTTTGATGTCCATGTACCATAGTCGATTTTGTACGTCTGTCCCTGATCACTGCTACGAATAAAATTTCCATCACGATCATAGTAATCTCTGGTATGAATCGTTATGGTTCTGTTTGAGACAGAAAAGGTTTCTAGTGAAAGAATATGATCTAACTTACTAAGTCTATTATCCTTGGTAAGTTCAGATAATCTATTTGCGCCAGCCTGTGTAACTACAGTTTTTTCCCAAACTGTAATTCTATATGGGTCTATCTTAGGTGGGGTGTTCTGATCGCTATAATCAAGCTCAAAGCGGATTTTATCTATATCGAAAAAGAGCCCTTCATGTTCATCAGAGTATACCCATTTCCATGTAAAGGCATACCCTACACTCGTCGACAGAGCAACAAACGCAGCGATCAACAGCGAGAACACATGCTTTTTCATGGCGATTACCTCCCTAATTAAACCCTACATAACTTAACCCAAAAACTAAGGATGCCACCCCTCAGCGAGGAAACGACTTACATAATATTCGTCCAAATCGTAGCGATAAGACATGAGCCGCTCGGCAAATTCGTTTGCCTCATCTTCTATCCGGCTACTGGAAAAAGAAACAATATGCATGGAGAATGCAGCATACCCCGGATGGCAAACGACATGACCAAGCTCATGACAGAGCACCGCCGCCTGTTGCCATTCTGAGAGATTTTTGTTAATCATGATCAGCCTGCGACGCAAGATTCTTTTCCAGAATCCATTGACAGTCATAGGAAGATCAGCGAAAAGCACGACACAGTTGAGCTCTTTGGCTAGCCGATACGGGTTTGACGTATCGTATTTTTCCACTAGATTTCTCACACGCAAAGGGATGTTCAGAGACAACAAACACACCTCCCTACATTTCTCTCGTTCCCTTACTTCTTGCGTTTGTTCATCTCTTTTATATCCCATAAGGCAAGCTCAAGCGCTTTCCTTACTCTTTCTTTGTCCTCTGCGTTCAAAACTACACCGTTATATGTAAGTTCGTCGTCCTCAAGAACTTTTTCGAGCTGGCGACGTGTGCGTGCGTCAATCTTTTGTCCAGTGGGGGTAGTAAGAGAATCTGAATTACCAAGCAGATAGTCTATGGAAACCTTAAAAAAAGAAGAAAGTTCCTTTAGTTTTCGGACAGGACGATTTTCGCCATTTTCATATTTTAGATATGTAACACGCCCTACACCTATAGCCTTCGCTACTTCTTCTTGTGATAAGCCTTTTGCCTCACGTAACTCTCGCAATCGTTTTCCAGTATTCATCATTTCACCTGCCTCTAAAAGTGATTGTTCATAACGTAATTATACATTACAAAAAGAGAATATAAAATACGTTATTTTAAATTACTTTTTGCTTGACAAGTTATTTTTCATAACGTATAATCGGTAATGTAATGAAAGATAACCCGTCGACTTGAGAGGAGGGATATAGTGGAAGGACTGAAAGCCGCCCGTTTGAGTAAAGGTTTAACTCAACTAGAATTAGCTCAAAAAGTTGGAGTGGTTCGTGAGACTGTTTCACTTTGGGAAAGTGGAACAAATCGGGTTAATTCAGAAATGCTTGTCCGCCTTTCTGAAGTTTTGGAGTGCAGTGTAGATTTTTTGTGTAAAAATACGTTATGAAACAGAACATTGAACAAATCCACCTCTCAACAAGAGGCAAAGGAGGTGAGGGGATGAAGTATTCTACACCGAAGACAAGCGCCGAATGCAATAAGTATTTGAAGGCACGCATCGGTGTAACGTGGGAGGAGAATGAACCGCAGGAAAAGACACTATCGGACATCAAGATGTTGCTTGTGGAATACAGGCTTTGGCAGAAGGATGAGGATCATTTCCTACGGCGGACAATCTACACCATGCAAGCGAATCGGCGTTTGGATTGGAAGGTGTTACTTCTCGTTTGCAGCGCAGGGGGATTTGTCGGAACGGCTGCCTGTATTCTGCTCGCATATCTTTTCGGAGTGATCTTGATGGAAGTTCATGGCTGATGATGGCAGGTCACGCTCCGTCTCAGTTACAAGGCGAATCATGGTAGATAGCAAAGATGGCGGGGCGTGGATGCCGATAGGAGGTGAAGTATGTGCGGGGTGTCATAGACTGGGACTTCGTTATAACGATCGTCTGCCTGACAGCGCCGGTTATGCTGTTCTCCATACTGGCGGTCTATTTCTGGAGGTGAGGATATGCCAAGGAAAGCGGCTGACGCAGTAGCCGTGGACATCGTGAAGGTGCTCACAGATGCAGTCGAGCGCATCGCCGCTGAGAAGGTAGCGGCGCAGTCGGAGGCGGTGACACAGAGTATCATAGAGCATCTGCCGGAGGTGATTGCTCTGCCGCCCCCGCCTGCAGAGGTGCCGCTTGAACGTCTGCTGAGTGTCAAGCAGGTTGCTGATCTGCTCGGCTGTTCGACTGGGACGGTAACAAAGCGGTTCGAGAGCGGTGATCTGGCATTTGTGCTCGAGCGCGGCTCGGAGAATCGCAAAGTCCCGTATTCGTGGGTTGTGGAGTATATCCACAGTCTCCCGCGTTACACAGGAAAGCTCAAGGAGAAGAAGGAGGAAAGAACATGAGAAGAAAGATGATTGGGATCCTTGTTTGGGCGCTTGGCAAGCTGAGTAAGGAATATTTGGTGGCCATTTCTGATGGCGGTGATGAGAGAGAATTCATGGAGAAAGGAAACAGCAGTAAGCTGCATCTGCTTTCGATCGAACATGTAGTTCTTACTGCCAAGCGGATGAAGGATGCAAAGATGGAAATCATATTTGCATCTGATCTGCTGGCAAGTATAGCGAAGAATTTCGACGAGGAGAGAGACGAATGGAGGTCGCGGAGTGAAGCATGAGTTTTGGAAATCAATTCTGATTGGCGGAGCGTTCGTCACGGTGGCAGCACTCTGTTCAGGGGCGTGTAACCCCTGGGACGACGGAGGGGCCGTCCTCGTCGAGGAGACGTACACGGTGCGTCCGGGCGATACGCTCTGGGACATTGCCGAGACGTACCTCCAGAAGAATACCGCGACAAGGCGGTATATCTTGGAATACAAGGAGGGGATCTACGAAAACAACCCCTGGCTCGTGGAGCGTAAGGGGGAGATTTACCCCGGGGATAAGATCAAGGTGACGTACTGGGTGAAGGAGGAGAAGGAATGAACGGCTATGAAGAGCGGCAGGAAGCACGCCGCGAGCGGTATCTGGAGCGTGCCGAAAAGGCACGTGCCGAATCCAGCGAAGGTTGGCGGCGAGTACGGGAAATGAGCGATGCGATCCCATTCGGTCAGCCGATTCACGTCGGACACCACTCCGAAAAGGGGGATCGTGCGTATCGGGCACGTATTCGCGCAACGTCCGAAAAGGCGTTCCGATTGGATGAAAAAGCTGACTACTACGAGCAGAAGGCGGAAAGTGTCGGAAAGGGCGGCATCAGCTCGGACGATCCGGATGCCATCGAAAAGCTCAGAAAGAAAGTCGAGTCTCTCAAAGCCTATCAGGAGCACATGAAATCCGCGAACCGTGCGATCCGCATGAAGGACACGGCAAAAGGGAATGTCAAGCTGGCAGAGATGGGGTTTACTGAGGAAGATATTGCAAAGCTGCGTGAACCTGTCTATGGACGTATCGGCTTCCCATCGTATGAGATCACAAATAACGGTGCCAACATCCGTCGCATCGAAGCTCGTATCAAGGAGTTGGAACAACGTACCGAGATGGAGCCGGAGCAAATAACAACTGATTTATACGAGCTGAAAGTCGAAGATAACCGCGTGCAGTTTATCTTTGACGGTAAGCCGGATGAAGATGTGCGAAACATCTTGAAAAGTAATGCGTTCAAATGGTCTCCGTCAAGAGGCGCGTGGGTACGTCAGGCATCGGGGAACGGGCTTTTTGCCGCACGGCAGGTAAGGCGACAGTTGGATAAGATGGAGGAGCAGGAATGACGAAGTGGCAGATGCGGCGCGAGATTGTAAGCCCGCCGCTGACGATGCACATTGTTTTCCGCATCGTTGACGGTGTAGAGGAACGAAGCGGTACGCATTATGCCACGTTGGATGAGGCTCTCACACATGTGAGGGAGCTCAACGCAAAAGAAAAGCGCCCAAAGCGGCGGCAACCGCTCTGAGCGCAGGGCAATAAAGCTATATCATATAGTATATCACGGATGAGGAGGAATAGCAAACATGAGATACAGGGTAAATTTCCGTATTGAGGGGGCTGTCGAGGTAACAGCCTCATCTGAGGAGGAGGCAGAGGAGATCGTCGAGGGTATGGAGCGTGGCGATCTGTTCAAGGTGTTTGACTTCGATGAGCAGGGATTCTCGGCTGCAGGGTATGAGATGAGTGAGGAGGAGTAGAGATGGCAAAACTCATCATGACCGTCGCTGAAATGGAGGACGAACAGAAGTGGCTCGAGGCCCGACGCGCAGGCATTGGCGGCAGCGATGCCGCTGTCATCGTTGGTCTCAACCGCTGGAAGTCTCCCTTTCAGCTCTGGCTCGAGAAGACGGGCAGGGCAGAGCCGGAAGACCTCAGCGACAACGAATACGTCTACTGGGGCAAGGTGCTCGAGGAGGCGGTCGCGAATCGCTTCTGCGAGCTGACAGGAAAGAAGGCGCAGCGGCGCGGGCTCTTGCAGATGGATGGTTGTCCATACATCATAGCAAGTGTCGACCGCATGGTCGTCGGTGAGAACGCGGGCCTTGAGTGCAAGACTTGCAACGGCTTCGCGGCGAAGGAGTGGGAGGACGACGAAGTCCCCGCCGCCTACTATGTGCAATGTCAGCACTACATGATGGTCACGGGCTGCGAGCGATGGTACATCGCTGTTCTGATCGGCGGGAATAGGTTCGTGTGGAAGGAGATTCCACGCAATGACAAAGAGATTGATCTCCTGTTCCAAACAGAGACTGAGTTCTGGCATAAGGTTCAGGAGGGTATCATGCCAGAGGTGGACGGAAGCGAGAGCTGCAAGGATGCCCTCGTCGCAGAGTTTCAGGGCGGCATCGCTGAGCCGTTAACGCTTCCAGGCATGGCAGTGGGGATCATCGAGCAAATCCGTAAAATCGAGGATGCGAAAAATGATCTCGAAAACAACAGCGAGTTTTATAAGAATCAGCTCCGCAAGATGATGGGGAGCCACGAGCTCGGATATGCGGGAGATTACAAAGTCTCATGGAAGGCACAGGCGGGGCGCACAACCATCGACAGTAAGGCACTCAAAGAAAAGGAGCCGGAAATCTACGCCAAGTATGCCAAGCAGGGCAAGCCGACCCGAGTACTGCGGATCAGCTGATAAGGAGAAGGGAGAAATTTATCATGGCAAGTGTAAAAGGCGGCGCAATTCAGAAAGCGCAGGAACAGAAGACCGTGGCGGCACAGCAGCAGAAGTCAATCAAAGACCTCATCATTTCGATGGAGGGGCAGATCGCGAAAGCACTGCCCTCCGTCCTTACTCCCGAACGCTTCACACGCATGGTGCTCACGGCACTCAGCACGAATCCAACACTGCGTGAGTGTACGCCGGCCAGTTTTCTCGGAGCGATGATGCAGGCGGCGCAGCTTGGCGTCGAGCCGAATACCCCGCTCGGGCAGGCGTATCTTATCCCGTATAAGAACCACGGGACAATGGAGTGTCAGTTCCAGCTCGGCTACAAGGGGCTTCTCGACCTTGCGTATCGGAGCGGTGAGGTCGTAATCATCCAGGCGCACGAAGTCTACGAAAACGATACATTTGAGTATGAGTTCGGGCTTGAACCGAAACTCAAACACATTCCGGCAACAGGCGAGAAAGGTGCTGTCACACACTACTACGCCATGTTCAAGACCAAGAGCGGCGGCTACGGCTTCCACGTCATGGGACGCGACGAGGTGGAGGAGTTCGCGAAGAAGTACAGTTTCGCCTATAAGAAAGGATATACGTCTCCGTGGACGACGAATTTTGACGAGATGGCGAAAAAGACTGTGCTCAAGGCATGCCTCAAGTATGCGCCGATCAAAACGGAGTTCGCACGCACGTTGAGCGCGGATGAGACCATCAAGACATCAATCGCGGCGGATATGGTCAGAGAGGCAGACGAGACGGACTACATCGATGCTGAAGCCGTTGAAGTCGAGGACACGCCCGTTGAGGATGCGCCGAAGCCGAACAAGTTTATGAGTGCGGCAAAGGATGCGCCAGATAACATTGACCCGGAGACGGGCGGGATCAAATGATTCTGGTTGGCAGCGTTGTCGGGGAGACGGACAGAGGTATCAATATCTTTGTCCCCTTCCCGGAGCGCATAGATAAGCTCTATGACTGTCATGAGAGCGTTGGTGTAGAGTTCGTTGACAAGCGTCGTATCAGTGCGAAGCAGCGAAAGAAAGCCTATGTACTGATCTCATACATCGCCGCATGGTGGGGATATACCCCGCTGGAGTGTATGAAGGAAATGCTCAAGCTGATGTTTGTTGGCGAGGCTGAGACGCTCCGACGTTCGTTCTCTCTCTCGGACTGCGATATGACTACGGCGCGGCTGTTTATCACGTACCTCGTTGATTTCTGCCTCTTGCATGGGGTAGACGTCGGAGAACCGCTGTATCAGCTCTCAGAGGACATCCCACGCTATGTGTGGGCATGCCTGATGAATAAGCGGTGCGCGGTGTGCGGCAGGAAAGCGGAGTTGCATCACTGCAACGGCAGCGTGGTCGGCATGGGGCGCAACCGCAAGGAGATATGCCACATCGGAATGCGGGCGTTGCCTCTTTGCAGGGAGCACCATACGGAGATCCATAAGGTAGGGCAGGAGGATTTCCTCAAGAGGTATTTCCTCGAGCCGGTACGGATTGATGAGAGGATCGCAGATGTGTACCGCCTGCGGAAGAAAAATAGGAGGTGAATGGTGTGCTGACGCTGATTGATCGGTTCAGAATGTTTGCAAGGGCAGCATCGGCGGACGATCGAATCGGCTCCATCGAAATAGCGGTTTATACAATGCTGCTGAGCATTGACAATGACCTGCTGTTTCAGGAGTGGTTCGGGTGCTCTGATCGTCGCTTGCAAGATATGACCAACGTCGGAAGCGTGAATACCATCACAAAAGCGAAGAACAGGCTGAAGCAGCTCGGGTGGATTGATTTCAAGACAGCGGGCAAAAAGACGACATTGTATAAATTGACCATCCCGACATGTGCGACAGATACTGCGACAGTATGTGAGACAGATACTGCGACAGATACTGCGACAGTATGTGAGACAGATACTGCGACATTAAGAAGACAAGACAAGACTGCTAGACAGATAGACAAAGCAGCTGCTGATGCGCGCGCGCGCGAGGAGGGCAACTCTCTCGCAGCGGTGGTGCAGGCGTTCGAGAATAACATCCACCCCGTCACAGGGAAGATCGAGCAGGACGCTCTTGTTGACCTCATGGACGAATACAGTGCTCTTTGGGTGACAGAGGCGATCAAGGAGGCGGCGTTATCCAACGCGCGTAATCTGCGCTATATCACGGCGATTCTTGAGCGGTGGAATCGTGAGGGATTCAAGGCACCTCGGAAAGGAGTGAAGAGCAGTGGAACAAGCAGGGACAATAGCCGAGAAGCTCTTGAAGCGCGGTATCCGGATTTCGTCGAAGCCGACCGAAACCACGTCTATCCGTGGGAAGTACAATCTCCCGGCAGAGGAGATCGAGCGGCATCGGGATGAGATCGCGGAGATTGAGCGCCTGCAAGACCTCTGCCGCGGATGCACGGGAGAGACCTGCAAGCAACCCTCACGGGGGATGATCCCCGTCGTGGATACGTCCTATGGGCGGTTTTGCCACGCTCTCAGCCCCTGCAAGCATGAGCGCAACAGGAGGGAGCGTCTGCGGATTGCGCGGCTCTTTGCCTCAGCGCGGATTCCGCGCACCTACGAGGGGGATACGTTCGCGGACTACACCGTGACGGACGGCAATCGCCACGCGGTGGAATCGGCGCGCTGGATGCTGGACGGCGGCAGCGGAGTGTTTCTTTACGGGGAGAAGGGGACGGGAAAGACCAAGCTCGCGGCAATCATTGCCAATGAGCGGGCAAGGGCGGGACATCCTGTACTCTTTGCCTCGGTGCCTGATCTGATGGCTGACATCCGTGCATCATTCGACGGCGGAAAGACAGCGGAGACCGTACAGGCGGTCAAGGAGACGCCGTTTCTGGTGCTCGATGACCTCGGCAGCGAGAAAATGAGTGAGTGGGTCGGGGAGCAGCTCTTTTGCATCGTCAATCACCGCTATAACGAGCGGCTGCAGACGGTTGTGACGAGCAATTACAGCCCAACGGAGATCATCGGACACATGGCGACCGTAGACAAGCGTGGCAACGTGATTGACGATATGCAGGGGCAACGCATTATGTCGCGTATCTACGAGATGTGCGAGCGGGTAGAGATTAGGGGCGCCGACTGGCGTATGAAAGGAGCGTGCTGAGATGGATTTGAAGTGGATAAGGCAGATGGCAGAAAGGATAAATGAACTGGAAGAGGAGAACAAGCGCTTGAAAGGCTTGTTGGAAGAGCAAGATAACAAGCAGGTGCTCAATATGACAAAGCCGCAGCCGTGCACGAAGTACAGCGATGCGGAACGGATGGCATGGATTGCAAAGCTTGTTGAAGAGACGCATGAGGTTGTGCAGGAGGCGCAGATCGTTGCGCAACTTGAGAAAGCGGACGAAGAAGCGCTGAGCACCGTCCTTTGGGAAGCTAGGAAACGTCTTGCGATGGAGCTGACGGACGTTATTACCGTCTGTGTTTCGTGGCTAGATGCCCAGGGCTGGGACGAGGAAGAGCGTGACGAGCTGCAGAGGCTCGTGAACGAGAAGAACCGCGAGCGCGGGTATTTCTGAGGAGGCGGCGGTGTGCGTATCGGTCTAGTGGATGTGGACGGGACAAAGTTCCCGAACCTCGTGCTAATGAAGCTCTCGGCATGGCACAAGCAGAAAGGAGATTGCGTCAACCTGCTGTATCCTGATGATGTCCTCATGGGTGGTAATCTGTTCGGCGGCTATGACAAACTCTATGCAGCGTGCGTATTCACGAAAAATACGGGCGCTGCGCAGCGGCTTGAGAATATCGGCGCACAGGTCGGTGGGACGGGGACGGATTGGGAACGGTTACTTCCGTACGAGATTGAGCACATCTATCCCGACTATGCGCTCTACGGGGACACAAAGACCGCCTACGGATTCCTCACACGCGGATGCCCACGGGCGTGTCCATTCTGCATCGTTGCAGGGAAAGAGGGCAGGGAGAGCCGCAAAGTGGCAGACCTGAGCGAGTTTTGGAGCGGCGAGAAAACAATCAAGCTGCTTGACCCGAATCTGCTTGCGGCACGGGAGCACATGGAACTGCTCGGACAGATTGCAGAGAGTGGCGCACAGGTGGACTTTACACAGGGACTGGATGCGCGGCTCTTGACGGCGGAGAACATAGACCTGCTTAATGCGTGCAAAGTAAAAATGCTGCATTTTGCGTGGGACAATCCGCGAGATGAGATCATTCCGCGTATGCTCCAAATGTTCGCGGAGAAATCGACGGTGACGGACTACCGCAAGCGCAAGGTGTATGTGCTCACAAACTATTGGAGCACGCATGCGGAGGATTTGCGGCGGGTGTACTGGTTGCGTGAAAACGGCTATGACCCGTATGTCATGATCTACGACAAGCAGAGAGCACCAAAAGAGACGCGGCGACTGCAACGGTGGACGAACAACAAGATTATCTTTCGGAGCTGTGAACGATTTGAAGATTATTGGAGGTGAAGAACATGGACGAGTATACGCCCTGCAGGAAAGCTGACCCGACGGCGCGGGAGGCAATCGGGAATGTGATGCGGGAGACAAGACCTAGAATCACAGGGGCGCGCAGAAGGAAAGCCTTGTCGAAGGAGATGCGGGCGCAGGTCTACGCGATGTACGGTGGTCACTGCGCGTATTGCGGTAAGGAGATCGACATCAAGGAAATGCAGGTCGATCATGTGCAATCTGTCTATCTTGGTGGCGAAGATGAGATTACGAACTACCGTCCTGCGTGTCGGCAGTGCAACTTCTATAAGTCAACCCTGAGCGTTGAGGGCTTGCGGGAGCAGTTGGGGCTTATTGTCGGGCGGCTCGAAAAATTGTTGACGTTCCGCCTTGCTCTTGCACACGGTTTGATTCGGCTCACAGGCAGACCCGTCAAATTCTATTTCGAGGAGTACGACCGATGATTTTGCATACGCCACGCAGAAAGGCGAACAAATACCACGCACGCAAGACAACGGTCTATAGGCGCACCTTTGACAGCAAGCGCGAGGCGGAGTGGTATATGATGCTTCGCGAGAAACTGAGACTCGGCGAGATCAAGCACCTTGAGTGTCAGCCAACGTACACCTTGCTTGAGGGGTTCCGGGACAACCAAGGCAAGCCGCAGAAACCAATCACCTATACACCGGATTTCCTCGTCGAGTATGATGATGGCCGGCGCGAGGTGATCGAGGTCAAAGGGGTCAAGACGCGGGACTATGTGCTGAGAAAGAAGCTGTTTCTGCACATGATGAAAGATACGGATATTGTTTTTCGGGAGGTGCGGTGATGACGTACGAGGTTGAGCGCAGCGTCGATGCGCTTTTGAGATATTGTTACAGTTGTCATTTTGAGCATGCGGGGGAAAAATATTTTGCAGACCTGCGCTACACATATGACTGTGGAAACGAATGCATGATCTTCCGGGAAGGGGAATGGGGCGAACTGTATTGCCGAAGACGCATCCCGACGACAGAAGAACAGCTGATTGAGTGCATCGAGGAGTTTGTAGCTGGTTTGGAGGCGGAGGAGGAGACATGACAAAAACGTGTTTGGTCTGCGGCAATGAGTTTGAGGCTGAGCGTAATGCGAAATATTGTCCGATATGTCGAGCGGATGGGAAGCGCACCTGTGTGTAATGTAGGCGCGTCTTTACCGCAGGGCGTGGGGAATACAGTTGCAAAGAGTGCGAGAATCTTCAGTGCAAGGAGCGGATGGGATGAGGCGGCACGTTAACCAGAAACCGCAGAGCCTTGACGAGAAAGCGGTCGCTGCGCGTAAAGCGGGGCTGAGTTATGGCAAGTACAGTGCTATGATGCGCGGATTGCTGAGAGTGTGAGGGAGGAGGAGAGAATACGATGGCAGATCAGAAATATCCACAGGACGAGGAGAAAAACGAGTACCGCTACATTGATTGCGGATGGCTCGACAAAGTGGCGACAGGTCTCACGGCGGGCGCAAGAAAGCATCCGGGCGAGACGTGGCAGGAGATTCCTGCGGTAGAACACGCAGCAAGAGCACTGCGGCATCTGTCGCTCTATCTCAAAGGCGACACAAGTGAGGAGCATCTTGTGAATGCGTCGATGCGTTGCATGATGGCGTGGGTGATGGTAGAGCAAGGTTATGAAGATGACGACCTTGAGAAGGAAGTGTACAAGCCGTGAAACAGATACTTGACGCCTGCTGCGGTTCTCGGATGTTCTGGTTCGACAAGGAGCATCCGGCGGCCGTGTTCATGGATAACCGCAGCTTCGCCAAACCCCTGTGCGATGGACGCAGATTCGAGGTTAAACCTGATCTGATTGCAGACTTCCGAGAGATACCATTCCCAGATGAGAGCTTCCGTCTTGTCGTATTTGATCCGCCGCATCTGTGTCGTGCAGGAAAGACTTCATGGCTCGGCGTAAAATACGGCATCCTTGAGAGTACATGGCAGGACGATCTGCGCCGAGGATTCGAGGAGTGCATGCGGGTCCTGATGGATTATGGCGTTCTGATCTTCAAGTGGTCGGAAGATCAGATCAACACGGCGGACGTTCTGAAACTTCTCCCCGTGCGACCGTTGTTCGGGAATCGGCGAGGCAAAGCGATATGGATGTGTTTTATGAAATTTCCAGAGGAGGAATCCAAATGAACAACTTCGTAGGAATCGGGCGTCTCACACGAGGCCCGAACGTAAAATACACGCAGAGCGGGAAGGCCTGCACAAACTTCACGCTGGCGATTGACCGTCGCAGGAGCGGGGATGGAAATCAACTAAATCTCATGTAGCGAGGAGGAATAGTTTTGCTTGAGAACAATACAGCTCTACAGATCGCGGATGAGATCAGACAAGACCGCAAGCGCGCGGAATCGATGCTGCTGAACTATGCGGAGGAGCTAAGAACCTATCGACTGCAACGCGAGGAGTATGTGCGGGGCACCGTACAGGGAGGAGGCGGGAATCTGCCGGGACATCCGACGGAGGCGGAGGCGTTGCGTGGCGTCAAGTTTGACGAGACCTATCCTGCCTATACGTGGCTGCGTGCGGTGGAGTTTGTAGAGCGTGGGCTCTCGGAGCGCAAGCAAATATTTCTGGATGCACGGCGTAAGGCATCACGCCAAAAGGCAGGGAGAGGGCGTAGAGCGTGGCTTGTGCTGACACAAAGACTGTACTGCGAGGCGATACGGGAGCGGTTTCTCAATACGGAGTTCTTTGTGTCGGAGAGGACATTAAGGGCTATGTGGGATTATATTGTTGCTCGAACTGTAGAGGCATATCTAAAACTCGAAAATAAATTAAATAGACATGTCTAATTAACGCCTTTTTCCGTGGTAATATGATAGCGTGGATTATTTAGGGAGACACCTAAACCACTGATCTCTCCTCCTATATCCCCTCACGGCTAGCCGTCTCATATGAGGCGGCTTTTCTATTGGGCAAATCGAGGTGTTTTTATGAGACAAGATGAGGCGGTATATAGTCTTTGTCAAAAATGGCAGGACATTTTAAAACTCAATGATTGGGATATTGTCGTCGAGGTAGGGCGCCCTGACGAACTCAGTGAACCCGATCGGGAGGGTGAGGCATTTATCAATCTCGCGAAGGGTGAGGCGTTGATCCGTTTACTTGACCCGAATGCTGTGTATGACTTTCCTTTCCCCTATGACATGGAAAAGGTTTTAGTGCATGAGCTTCTGCATCTCTCTTGTGCATCATTCGAGCCAGAAGAAGATCCTTTGCGGCATGATCTCTGGGAGCGGATGATTGAGCAGACAGCAAAAACGATGGTGGAGTTTCAGCGCAAAGTAGAAGTTCTGAGTAAATCGTAAGGGCCTGCGTAGCGAAATATAAATTTTTGTGATTTTTTATGTTTCGTTGGCGTGAAGTATAAAAATAGATTGTTTTTTATGTAAGGAGGTGATGACGTGAAGTTGACAGCAAAACAGATACGCTTTGTAGATGAATACCTGGTTGATTTCAACGCGACACAGGCGGCAATTCGTGCAGGATATAGTAAAAAGACGGCGGCATTTATCGGTGCGGAAAACCTCAAAAAACCTAAAATCGCAGAAGAGATCGCACGTCGTCAAAAAGACCTCCAACGGCGTACGGAAGTGACGCAAGATCGCGTTGTCAAGGAGCTGGCGCGTGTTGCCTTTGCGGATGCGTCTGTGGTGTGCGTCACAGATTTTGACAAACTCACAGAAGATCAACGAGCGGCAATTCAGGGGATTAAGCCGACTAATTTTGGGTGGGAGATCAAGCTCTGCGACAAGATCAAGGCGCTCGAGCTTTTAGGGAGGCATATCGGTATGTTTAACGATAAATTGTCTCTCAGCGGCGCAGACGGCGGACCACTGACGTTCCGATGGGAGGGCAAGGATGGTTGAGATTGTAATCCCGTACACACCCCGCCCGATATGGAGAGATACGATTCATCCTGCGCTCACTGCAAATCGTTTCGCGGTGCTCGTCTGTCATAGACGTTTCGGCAAGACGGTCGGCACGGTCAATGAGATGATACGTAAGGCGATACTCAATGACAAAAAGGCACCTGTATATGCCTATGTTGCACCGTTTCGGAATCAGGCAAAGCGCGTGGCGTGGGAATACCTGAAATACTATACCAATCCAATACCGGGGCGCGCCGTGAATGAATCGGAGCTGTATATCGAGCTGCCGACACGGCATGCAAGATCACCGGGCGCAAGGCTCTATATCATCGGCGCAGATCATCCCGATGCGCTGCGTGGTATCTACCTCGACGGTGTAATCCTTGATGAGTATGCAGATATCAAGCCGGAGCTCTGGGGCGGGGTTATTCGTCCTGCGCTTGCAGACCGCGAAGGATGGGCGGTATTCATTGGGACGCCGAGGGGGCAGAATCAGTTTTACGAGATGTACCAACACGCTGAAAAATCAGCGGGTTGGTACTCTTGCATTTATAGGGCTGATGAGACAGGTGTGCTTCCTGCCGAAGAGCTCAAAGATATGCAGGCGCAGATGACAGAGATGGAGATTCGGCAGGAGCTCCTTTGTGACTTTACTGCCTCTGCATCCGATGTGGTTATCCCGATTGATCTTGTCACGGCCGCCGCAAACAGACTGCTCAAGGATGATGATGTGCTCGGGCAGCCTGTGATTCTCGGTGTTGATGTAGCACGATTTGGCAATGACAGGACGGTGCTCTGTATCCGTCAAGGGCTGTGGCTCAAAGATATTCGTACGTTCCAAGGGCTCTCCACGATGGAGACTGCAAGCCGTGTGATTGACTGTATCAATCAGCATCATCCACACGCGACCTTTATCGATGCTGGGGCAATGGGCGCAGGTGTGATTGACCGCCTGCGGCAGCTGCGCTATCAGGTGTCGGAGGTCAATTTCGGTGAGATGGCAATGGATGCGCAGCGTTATGCCAATATCCGCGCGGAGATGTATTTTAAGTGCCGTGCATGGCTTGAGGCAGGCGGTGCAATCCCGCAGAATGCAGAGCTCAAAACAGAGCTATCAACGGTAGAGTACAAATTCAACCCGACGGGGCGAATCATTTTGGAGCCAAAGGACAAGCTCAGGGAGAGAACAGGCAAAAGCCCTGACCTTGCAGATGGCTTTGTCCTGACGTTCGCCCGGCCGGTTTATATAAATCCGTCTGCTGGAGGAATCGGAGATGATGATTTCGAGGCAGAATATGATCCGTTCGCGGATATGTAATGTTCGAAAGGAGGAATGCATATGCAGTTTGATCTGCAGTTGTTTGGTGGCAGTGGTGGCGGAAGCTCGTCTCCGCCGGTTAAGACTAGTGCCCCGGGCTCTACCGCTGCGGCTACGATTGACAGTGCCACGGCGGGAGAACGTCAGTCTATCCATGACAAGCTTGCCAAGGCAAGGGGGCGCGCGTCGACGGATAAGACTGGCGGTATGTTTGGCGACATGATGGGGAGCATCAAAAAGGCTCTGTTGGGTGAGTGATCACTATGGCACAAATGCCAAAAGCAATACAAGAGATACTGCGTGACAGTGACGCAATCCGCCGAAAGAAAAACATTGTCGCACAGATGATGACGGAGCGAACGCAGTTTGAATCCACGTGGAAACAGCTCAGCAAGTATATCAATCCGACACGCGGACGCTTTGACGAAGAGGACAAGACGCAGGACGGCAAACGCCGTGATTACTGTTTGCTTGACCCATACCCGATGGAGGCAAGCGGGAAGTGTGCAGCAGGTCTGCATTCCGGGCTTACATCGCCGTCACGCCCGTGGTTTGCGCTCGGCCTGCAGGACAAGGAACTTGCGGAATATCACACAGTCAAGCTCTGGCTTGAGGAGTGTCAAGATGTTCTGATGGGTATTTATGCCAAGAGCAACATCTACAACATGCTGCTCAATATCGAGGCCGAACTTACGCAGTTTGGCACAGGCGCGGCACTCCTCCTTGAGGACTTCAACACAGGCGTCTGGGCCCGTCCCTACACTTGCGGTGAGTACGCAGGGAATGTGGATGCGCGCGGGCGTGTCGTACAGTTCGCGCGCAAGTTCAAACTCAATGCATGGCAGATGGTAGATGAGTTCGGCGAGGATGTTGTAAGTGACGCTGTGCGCAATGCTTACCGCGCGAAAAACCTCAAAGACTATTTCCCTGTAACCATGCTGATCGAGAAGAATGCGGACTATAAGCCGGATTCAAATGCGCTGCTGAATTTCAAATATAAATCCTATTACTTCGAGGATTCGCAGACAGATGTGTTTCTGAAAGTCAGTGGCTATCACGAGATACCGTTTCTGATGCCGCGCTGGACGGTCGTCGCCAATGGTATTTATGGCGTCGGTCCTGGGCATAACGCACTCGGTAACTGTATGCAGCTACAGAAGATCGAGAAGATTAACTCGCGCCTTTTGGAGCATCGTTCTGATCCTGCGTTGATCGTCCCTTCCTCTGTAGGCAAGGTCAATCGGCTTCCGGGCAAACAAACCCTTGTGCCGGATAGTCTCATCAATGGGATTCGGCCGCTCTATGAGGCGACAGGTGATCGCGGAGAGGTCTTGCAGACAATTCAGTATAAGCAGCAACAAATTGGGGCTGCTTTTTTTAATGACCTTTTTGTGATGCTTGCACAGCAGGACAATCCGCAGATGACGGCGCGGGAAGTCGCGGAGCGGCATGAAGAAAAGCTGTTGATGCTCTCTCCCGTATTGGAACAAATGCACAATGAGGTTCTTGCGCCTCTCACGCGGAGAGCGTTTGAGATTTGCTATCGCAACGGTCTTTTGCCTCCCTTGCCGGAGGAGCTCCAAGGGCAAGAGGAGAGCATCAAGGCCGAGTTTATTTCGCTCCTTGCACAGGCGCAGAAGGCTGTTGGGACAAACGCGATGGAGAAAACCCTTGCGATTGCAGGAAATCTCATGGGCGCGTCGCCTGAGATCATGGACAACCTTGATCTTGATGCGGCGATTCGCGAGCATGCACAGATGTCCGGCACGCCAGAGACAATCATGCGGGACGAGCAGGATGTGCAAAAGATACGTCAGCAACGCGCACAGCAGATGCAGCAGGAACAGCAGATGCAGCAGGCTGCGGCAATGGCAAAACCGCTCAGAGACAGCGTAGAGGCGGCAAGGCTCCTCTCGGAAACACCCGTCAATGAGAATACGATTGGCAGCATTTTAGGAGGTGGATGATGGATTTAGTCGTTCTGGAGAACATCATGCGCCAGCCCGATGGGCGTCAATTTGTTTCAGAGTTGCTTGACCTCTGCGGAACAGGGCAGCACTACACGACCGGGAACGGCCGCGAGGATGCCTTTGTAAGCGGGCGGCTCTCTGTTGGTGATGAGATTCTGCGCCATATCCGCCTCATCAAATCTACCAACGAATCAGAGGATGGACTTGCGCTCGAGTATCTGATGATGCGCGAGCAAAAGAGAAGATTGGAGGAATTAGAAGATGGACGAAACGACGACGATTACTGAGCCGGCAGGGGCAGATACACCGCCTGCCGCACCGCCGGAGACCCCGCCGAGCGATCCGCCTGCACAGCAGCCGGAAACGCAGGCTAAGCCGCCGGAGAATCCGTTCGGCTTTCAGCAAGATCCGGTTGTTCCGGAGGTGTACGAGTTCAACCTTCCGGAGGGGCTTACCGTTTCTGATGAGCAGAAGGAAGCGTTTTCGGCTGTCGCAAAGGAAGCGAAGATGACACAGGAGCAGGCGAACAGTCTGCTCAAGATGCACGCTGACATTGTGATGGAGCAGCAGCGACAGGCGGAAGAGATCAAAAACCAGTGGATGAATGAGTGCGCCAAGCAGGGGCTCAATACACCAGAGAATCTTGCGGCGGCAAAGATCGCTGTGGATACGTTCGGCGGCGACGATGCCATGAATGCGCTCATTGAATCCGGTGCCGCGTATCATCCGGCCGTGCAGGCATTCCTGCAGCGCATCGGTCATCTCTTGCAGGAGGACAATGCGCCGGATGGCAAGGCAGTTACACAGACGTCGGCAGCAGATTTGCTGTTTGCAAATAGTAAGTATTAAGAATTGGAGGAATAAAGAATGAGTGATTGCGTAACTTTGCAGGATTGGGCAGCGCGTTTCGGTGCGCAGGGACAGCTCGCGCAGCAGAAGATTATCGAGCTGCAGAGCAAGACAAACCGCATCCTTGATGTGATGCCGTTTAAGCAGTGCAACGAAAAGACGATGGAGACGGCGCTTGTACGTGCGGAACTGCCGGACGTGGCATGGCGTATCATCAACAAGGGGACGAAGCCCGGCAAGTCCAAGAGCAAGACGGAATCCTTCACCTGTGGCGGCATGGAGGCGCTTGCTGAGATCGATGAGAAGCTTATGCAGATCAATGGTAACAGTAATTCGTGGCGCCTGTCGGAAAATGTCGCCTATCAGGAGGCGATGAACCAGAAGATGGCGACGACCGTCTTCTATGGCGACGAAAAGGTCAACCCTGCGGGCTTTACGGGGCTCTCTGCCTACTATTACAGCAAGACGGATCAGGACCGCATTTGGGCGGACCAGATCATTGACGCGGGTGGCACTGGCAACGCGTTGACCTCGCTCTGGCTTGTCGGTTATGGTCAGGAGACGGTTTACGGCATTTTCCCCGAGGGGACGAGCGCAGGATTTAAGTATCGTGACAATGGACGCGTCCAGATGGTTGACAAGGAAGGCGGTAAGTATTGGGGCTACCAGTCGCAGTACAACTGGGATATGGGGCTTTGCGTGCGTGACCCGCGCTATGTTGTGCGTGTTGCGAACATCGATACCAGTCAGCTCGCGGGCACGGCAGCAGATGCGCTTGTCGATAATCTCATTCGCGCCTACAACCAGATCGAGAATCCCGACAAGTGCACGATGGCGTTCTTCGGCAATCGTGCGGTGCAGACCTATCTCGACATCCTCGCCTCGAAGAAGACGAATGTGCGTCTCTCCATTGACGAGTTTGCAGGGAAGAAGATCACGCACTTCTGGGGCGTTCCGATTCTGCGCTGCGATGCGATTCTGAACACCGAGAGCAAGATTTCCTAAAGGAGGAACAACGATGGCTTATATGGATAACGAACTGATTTTCTGCAATGACGTTGCGACGGCGGCATCCGTTACGAGTTCGGTGCTTGACATCGGGCTTGGCGGTGCGTTCGTACATCCGCTTTTTATCGACGTTAAGCTTACCGCGCCAGTCACGTCGGGCAAGGTGGAGACGATCACGGTTCAGTCCTCGGCGACGTCGGCGTTTGCTTCGCCGGTTACTGAGATGAGTGTAACTGTGCCGACCTCTATCAACCAGACGAAGAAGGCGGCGACGCTCGCGCAGTTCTATGCACCGATTCGCACGGGCAATCGTTATGTGCGCCTTGTGATTGCAGGAACTACGCCGACGGGCGGTAAGCTTACGGCGTACATGAGCTCTGGAACGGCGGTGAATCTCTAATGCGATATCGCGTGAATACGACCTGTCAGTTTCGCAACAGGCTCTATGAGAAAGACGAGGTTGTTGATCTTCCTGCGGAGGTGGAAGTGCCTCCGTATTTTGATGCGTTGGAAGAGGTTGCGCCGCCCGTGCAGGATACTCCGAATGAGGGCGATGTGAACGACGATACGCCGCCCGCGCAGGAGATTCCGACGACGGCAAAGAGAGGACGCAAGAAATAAGGAGTGGGGCTGATGTATGGGGACAAGTGTTTTCGTGCGTCAGCCCCTTTTCTCTTTAAGGAGGTGGAATGATGGATAAGATCGATGTTTGCAATCTCGCACTCTCGCGAATCGGGATTGATACAGTCGAGGCACTCACAGAAGCAAGTGAGCCGGCGCGTGTATGCAGTCAGTTTTACGACCACTGCCGCCGCGTCGTATTGCGAAAATATCCGTGGACGTGGGCAACGCGTCGAGTGCAGCTTGCAGAGCTCACGGAGAAGCCGCAGGGCTATTCCTACGCCTATCGTTATCCTGCGTCATGCGTTGCGCTGCGCAAGCTCTATAATGGTCATTTCGACAACATCCCTGCGTATACGGGGTATCAGATTGTCAGTGACAAAGAAGGGCGCGTCATCTATACCAATGTAGCGAATGTCTCGGCAGAGTATACGGCAGACATCGAGGACACAGGTCTTTTTGATGATCAGTTTGTCGAAGCCCTCAGCTGGAAACTTGCTGGAGCTATTGCATTTAAACTCACAGGAAATTCACAGCTTCCGGGATATTGCGAAGAACAATATACGGCGCTCTTTCTGGATGCTGTGGCGAACAATGAGGACGAGCAGAATGCGGAGGAGAAAGAACCGTATACGCTCATTGCGGCGCGTTTCGGGGGTGACTTCTGATGGCGGGCGGGCAAATGTATCCCCTAAAGCCGAGTTTTGCTGGCGGCGAACTCACGCCTGCACTCTACGGGCGGACGGATTTACAGAAGTATGATGTAGGTGCGTCGACATTAAAGAATATGATTGTCCTGCGGTATGGCGGGGCGACACGCCGCCCGGGCTTTCGTCATGTGGCAAAGACGCAGAGCGGGAAAAGGGCGCGCCTGATTCCGTTTCAGTATTCGACGGAACAGAGTTATGTTCTCGAGTTCACCGCTGGATGTATTCGAGTGTTTACAAAAGGTGGGATTGTCGTTAAGGATGATGCTCCTCTTGTGATCCTCACATCGTACACCGAGGCTGATTTATCGGATATCAAGTATACGCAATCTGCAGACGTCCTCTTTTTAGTGCATGTCAATCACCCTCCAATGACACTCACACGCTATGGGGTCACGGATTGGAAGTTCGAGCGGATGGATATTGCGGGCGGACCGTTTGAGGATCCCAATACAAAAGATGGCTTAAAGATCGGAGCATCAGGTGTGCAGGGTGAAATCACGTTGAAGGCAAGCGTTGACTATTTCACAGAGGATATGGTCGGCAGTCTCATTCGTCTTGGGCATACAATGAGCGGACAACTTAAGTCAGGTATTCCAACCACACCGCTTGTCGTGCGATGCGTTCCGAGTGGAACAGTCTACGTGGAATCGTTTGGTTTTTGGAATGGCAGCTTTATAGTAGAGAAACATGATAAGTCCACGGATACATGGATTGCGTTGCAAGAACAGCATGCCAACCGCACGCAGAACTACACACTTAATTACACAAACAAGGGCGATGATATTGTCGAGTATCGTGTGCGTAGTGAAAAGTTTGATACATCTGTATGGAGCAACGAGAACGAGCGGCAACGTGGCTATGTGACAATACAGACATTCGCGCAGGATTATTATGGCGTTGCACGGATTACGGCAGTCAACTCCGCAACAAGCGCTACGGCAACAGTAACGAGAGAATTTGCAGACACGGAGGCGACGAATGATTTCTCTCTCTCGGCGTGGAGTGCGAAAAAAGGCTATCCGCAAGCGGTGAGTTTCTTTGAAGACCGCCTTGTCTTTGCAGGGAGCAGAGCGAAGCCGCAGACCTATTGGGCATCGCAGTCGGGGGACTATTACAATTTCTGGGTCAATACCCCGCAGCAGGACAGTGACGCAATCACTGGAACGCTCTCGGGCGGGCAGATGAACGGCATTCGTGCCATTATCCCATTTGGTGAAATGCTCATGCTCACCTCTGGCGGCGAGTACAAGGTAGGTGGCGGAAACGAGACGTTTACGCCAACGAATCAGAAAGCAGAACCACAGGAGTATCGCGGCATCAACAATCTAACTCCGGTCGTCATCGGCGGGCGCATCGTCTATGTGCAGCATCAAGGCAGTGTCATCCGTGATCTCACATATAGTTATGATGTGGACAAGTACACGGGAGATGACGTATCTCTCCTTGCTGCGCATCTCTTTGAGGGGCATACGATTGTTGCGCTCGCCTATCAGCAGACGCCGAACACGGTTGTTTGGTGCGTACGGGAGGATGGCGCGCTACTGGGCATGACCTACATCAAGGAGCAGGACGTATACGCGTGGCACAAGCATACGACGGCGGGGAAATTCACGGATGTGTGCACGATCTCGGGCGATCGTGAAGAAGAACTTTGGGCGGTTGTAGAGCGTGACGGCGCATACTATGTCGAGCAGATGGGCTCGCAGATACGTAATACAGCGCCTGAGGAGCAATTCTATGTAGATGCAGGATATATTTATCACGGCGAAGCAAAAGATGCGCTCACAGGGCTTGCATGGCTCACTGGGAAGACTGTCTCCGTGCTTGCCGATGGGAATGTCCTTGCGGATATGCGTGTGAATGAGAGTGGTGTTCTGCAACTGCCGAAAGCGTTCAGCAAGATTACAGTTGGTTTGCCCTTTGAGAGCACGATTCAGACAATGCCAATTGAGTTCAGTGTGCAGGACGGCTCCTATATGGGGCGCAAGAAACGCGTCTCACGTATGACAATCCTCTTCCGCGATACACGCGGTGGGCTCTATGGCGTGGGGGAAAAGAGACTTGATGCGATTAAGTGGCGCAGCACTGAGAAATATGACAGTCCGATTGCACTTTACAACGGGAAACGCCATGTCGTCATCCCGAGCGCAAGCTATGAGGATACAGTATATCTGACGATCAAGCAGACTGACCCGCTGCCGCTGACGATTCTATCCATTGTTCCGGAGGTGGAAGCAGGTGGCTGAGTTTACATTTCGCGCACCGACGCATGATGATCTCTCCTATCTTGCCGCACACCTGCGCCCCGAAGATCGGCGCGAGCTGATCGGCATGACGGGGCCGAACGTCGAAGCTGAGGTGATGCGTTGTTGGCGTAACAGCAAAGCGGCATATGCCTGCTACTGTGACGGCGTTATTATTTCAGCGTTTGGCGTTATCGAGACGAATCCGTTTCTGCGGCACGGTATCATCTGGATGCTTGCAACAGCGGAGACGGCAAAGCACAAAATCTATACAGGCAAGAAAACGCGCGAAGGAATCCGCGCGTTTTTGCATGACTGGGAGTATCTCTATAACTATGTCGACAAGGGGAATGATGCGACGATTGCATGGCTGAAATGGCTTGGCGCGGTTGTTCATGAGCCGCAGCCTATGGGCCTCTATGGATTGCCGTATCATTTGTTCGAGTTTTTCAAAAAGGAGTGAGTGTATATGGGTGTAGCGGCAATGGTGGTGGGAACGCTCTTTTCCTCGTGGATGCAGGGGCGTGCGCAGCAGGCGCAGGCAGAAGCGGCGGCGCGACAGTCGGAACAGAATGCACAGATCGCGCAGATGAATGCGGACAAGGCGCAGGAGACCGCCGAACGGCAGGACGAGAACAACAAGATCAATGCAGAGAATGAGCGGCGCAGAGCACTCCTGCGGATGGGACAGCAGCGTGCAGCAATCGGGGCGAGTGGCGTTACCGCCTCCGGAAGTGCTGCGGCGGCTCTTGCGGATACAGGATATGCGGTCAACGAGCAGACAGGCATGGGCCTCTATAATGGTCGTCAGCAGGTCGATAATATGCTGCAGCAGTCGACAGACTTTCAGAATCAGTCCAATTTCCACAGTGCAAACGCACGCAATTATCGGGCCGCCGGCAAGCGTGCAATGATGAACAGTATGCTCACAGGCGCGTTCACTCTCGCGAGTAATCTCTATACGGGCGTCAGCTCTGCATCACAAAAGACAGCAGAGGCGACGGGAATGCAGATCGGTTCGTTCGGCGGTCGGGATTGGAGAGTTGGACTGCACGGATGGGGCGGTAAAGGCACAAGTTTTGGCAGCCACATTGGAAATTATAATGCGCGGGGATACGGGATACCGCGCCAAAGTACGTTTTTCTCCATGAGATAAGAGGAGGTTTGCTTCATGGATTTTTCACCGTTTCAGAACAAAGAGGGCGTCGGCGCTCCTGCGGCGCAGATCACGCGCGTACAGTACAGCAATCAAGGCGAACAGGCGCTTGCGCAGGCACAGGGAGAAACCGGAAATGTGCTTGCTAAGGGTGCTATGGCGTTGAAAGATCAGGTGGAGCAGACACAGGCGCTTGCGGCCAACAACATGTATAACAAGCTCATGAGTGAGGGCACGTTTGAGCTGATGCAGAAGAAAGAGGAGGGCGCTCTCAATATCACGGAGGAGTATGACAAGCTCCAGCAAAAGACGAGGGATGCCGTATTTGCAAAATACAAAGGTGTCCTGCGTTATGGTACTGGAGCCCGTGCGTTCAATGAGTTCACGGAGCGGGATAATGTAACGCGCCGCATGAATGTCATGCGGTATCAGCAGGAGCAGTTTGAAGCATATAAGGACACGCAGTATAAGAATGCTCTTGATGTTTGTAACGATACAATCCTCGAATATGGCGGGAATGATGCAGCCATCGATATGGCGTTTAACCGCTCCGATGCCTTGATTGAAGGCAGATGGGGCGGCTATGGGCAAGAGAAGGTAAAAGAACAACAAGAGGTATTCCGCAGACAGGCAGTCGGTCAGGCGATGTCTCTCGCGATGCAGACAGCGGATTTCAAGCGGATGGATGAGATCTGCAATAAGTACGGGCAGTACATGGATGGCAATCAACGGGCGGCGGCGCTCGGAGCGGTGCGAAAGCATGCACAGCAGGAGCTTGAGTTCGGTGAGGCACAGAATGCAATCAAGGAGCTTGGCATTGAGGCGTCACGCGATGCGGTCAAAGCATGGGTCCAGAAGAATGCGCATGGGAATACACCGAACCTGGACAGTTTCTACGCGTTCTGCAAGCAGACTGAGGGGGCGAAGTATCAGCTTGGCGCTCCTCTCAACGGGGCGAACGGAAAATATGACTGCGGTTCATGGGCGATGCAAGTAGGCGGGCTCTTTGGAATTCAGTTTGAGAGCCGTTGTGCGGATGAACAGTATGTCCAGTTGAAACAGATGGGAAGGACATTCAGCGATCCTAACGAGCTTCGTACGGGGGATTTTGTGTACTGGACGGGGACGGGCGCAGAGGAAGGGCAATACGGAATAGCCCATGTAGGCGTTTATGATGGACGGTCTAAAAAGGTGTGGCAGTCCGGCCTGAATGGTGTTGCAGAAATTGATGTGAACACTTACAAAGTCGTCGGCTTCGGGCGCGGCGTCACGGAAACGCCACTCTCTGACATGGAGATTGAGGAGAGAACGGATAAGATTTTCGGTGGGATGCAGAAGCAGCTTGCGGCCCGCGACCGTGAAGATAGTAGGTTGTTTGAGCAGGGGCAGATGGCGATTATGCAGCTCCAAAATGATGGACAATATCATTCTGTTGCTGAATATCAGTCCGCCATTACGAGCATCGCAGGGGATAATCCGCGTGTCTCGGTAAAACTGATGAACAGCGCGATGAAAGCGGGGCAGGCAGATCAAGCACGAGCAGAAGCAGCGGCGAATCGGCGTGCTGCAGCAGAGGCGGCGGCTCTTAAAATATCGGGACCGGAGTACAAATATCAGCTCATCAACGCCTTGCAGGCGGGCAAGATCAGCATCAACGATGCTTATGACACGATCATCGGAAATCCGCATATGGAAAATAGCATGCGAAAAGAACTGCTGGATGTCATTGATGATTACAAGACCGGAAAAGGCGCCTTTAAGTATGACTGGGGGAGCATCAAACAGGCAGTTAAGACTGGGCTTGGCGGATATGAAAACGGGATGTTTGATTCGAATTTTGCCGTTGCACAAGATTCGACAGGATATCTCATTCGTGAGTATCAAAAAGATCATAACGGAGAAATGCCATCTCAGCAGTGGATTATTGAGAAAATGGCGGGAGAGATGGCTCCTATGACAATCTCTGGGAGCGGCGGTTTCTTCGGTTTTGGTGGGAATAAGATCGACACGAACGAAGCACAGCTCTTTAACATCGGTATTGCAAGCGTTGTAGATGCAGGGAATGGTGAATCTGTTGTTACACTGATCAATGGCGGTGGTGCATATCGCATAAAGACGGATGATCTCATCAACGGGATGCAGAACGGGAAGAGCGGAAAAGAGATCGTATACGGAGGATAACGGGAGGTAACTATGGATCCGCAGAAAAGAACAGAAATTGAGCAGATGATGCGCCGCGATGTGGCGAGCGGGAATATCGGTGTCAAAATTAAGATGCCCGGCGAGAACAACAGCGACGAGCTGAACGATATCCCGAACTATGCCCCGACAAGCGAATACGCGACCTATGACACAGGCAGACGTGACGACGCGGGCAATCCGATCATGAGCAGCGACGTGATGGATTTGATGATGACAAAGTCCTATGAGCCGCAGAAAGAATCGGATTGGTCTGTCTCTAATATCGTGGATGCCGTCTATACAAAGCTGCGGGACAACTTCTATGATGGCAGTGTTCAGCCCATCGATTTTGACAATCCGTATTACACAAAAGACATGACTGCACCGCTGGAGCCGATCACAGGGAAAGACCTCATTAAGGGTGTTGTGCCTGAGAGCTTTCAGGCATCCAAACTCTATGCGGATTATTTCTACGGCGAGGATGAGAAGCGTGAGCAGATTAAGAAAGCGCATGACCTCACAGGGATTCGCGCGGAGACGATTGCTAATGACCCCGATGTGTGGGAAAAAGTCATGAAGATCGTCCAGCGCGCGGAAAAACTCAAGAAGGTGCCCGGCATGCTCGACGCGAGCGGCGACCTCAATATGCGACGCGTCTATGAAGCGATGCCATACCTCAAAGAGATTGTCGAAAAGCGCGGCACGAATGAGGCCGTCATGATGCTCAACAATGCCGAGGGGCTGCAGACGGTCAATGATGCATACAGCAACGAGTTTATGCGCTTCGCGGGAAGTGTCGCAACAGGCGTAGAGCGCGGCTACTACAACATTCGCAAGCAGATGACCTATGCGAATGCGATGATTGGCAGACGCAAACTCACCGAAGATGAGCAGAATTGGATTACTGCGCTCGACAAAAAGAAAGACGAACTGCCGGAGTATTCCTATGGCGGTGTTGGGCAGACCGTTGGCGCAATGATCGGTGGTGCCGCAGAGAATATCCCGATGATTGCGTCTGCACAGGGGATTGGAGCGGTTGCGGGAGGTATTGTTCTTGCCGCAACCAAGAATCCAGGCGCGGCGGCAAATGTCGGAAGAGCTGCCGCTGTCGCTGTTATGGGGCTTGAGATCGGCGGCAGTCAGTATGAAGAGAATCTGAACAAGCTCGACGCAAAGGGGCGTGCGATGTATACGCCGACACAGGCGGCGGCACTGTCGGCGACACAGGGGCTTGCTGAGGGCGTGATCGAGCAGCTTGCCTTGCAGAAGATTGCACGTACGATTTTCGGGCGGGGTGAGGCAAAAAGCCTGCGCGACCTCTATGCAGGTGCAGGAGCAAAAGATTTGGCACTGGCCGCAGAAGGGGCAACTGCGAACGAGGCGGCGCGTACGCTCATCAAAGAACGGATTCTTGGCGCGGCAAAAGCGGGCGCAATTACGTTTAATACAGAGCTGCAGGAGGAGTTCGCGCAGCAAGTTTCAGACATGGTCATCGAGAATATGGCGCAGATGGCACTCAAGGGCGATGATGCTGAGATTTCATCTGTCCGGAAAATTCTGCAGAAATCCACGGCTGCGGCAATTGAGGCCGCTCCTTCTATCATGGGGTTTGGTCTCATCGGTTTCGGCGGTCATGTTGGCGCACATACGAATACAATGCTCGGGGCACGCGCTCATATGGAGAATCTGATCAAAGACCGCCTCTATCGGAGCGTCAATGAGAATCAGCACCTCATGAATACTGTTGAGGCGGTAGGGGATAACCTGAAGAACGTACAGGAACTCCAAGGCAAAGCACCTGATCTTGTGAATGAGATGCTGGACTCTCAGAACCGCCGCTATGGTATGGAGACTACATCGGTGGATATCGTCTCACTCAATCAGGAAGAGGGCGGCGCGGAGCTTGTACAGGAGATTGCTGCCGCAAACAACATCAGCGCGGAGGAACTGCAGGCGTGCGCGGACGGGACGGGGATGCTGCCCGTCAAAACCTCGACTCTCCAACAGATGACAACGCATCTGGATGAGAGCAAACGTAAGGCACTCTTTCAGAATATCACAAAGTCCTCTGATCTCTACACGGACAAGCAGGCACAACATGAGGCGAAGATCGTCAAGGAGATTCTAGGTGCATTCCGTGAGAAGACGGAAGAGGAGGTCGGCGATTCTGTTGACCGCTATGTTGAGAGCGCGTTTGCAGAACATGAGCATCGTGCGCTTGCTCGGGATATTTTGCTTGCAGATGTGAATCATCCTGCTGCAGAAATTAAGCGTCGTATGAACCGTCTGGATTCCGATCTCGCAGAACTGACAGCCGTACAGAATGACGGTAGTGCGGAATCGGCAGAGTATCTTGCACAGATACAACCTGAGATTGAGAAAATCAATGCACAGAAAGACGCTCTCGAAGCGGTCGCAGGCACAATAAAAGGCCTCCAACCTGGGGATGTTGTCGCAACGGCGGAACTGTCTCCTGAGGCGAGAAGCGTCTATCATGAGCTTGCGGGTCAGCTCGGAGGCGCAAAAAGCAAAAAAGCCCGCACGGCTGCGCGGGCATCTGCACTCCTTGCGGCGCGTTATGCAGATCGTATGGCGGCAATTTATAGCGAAGTGAAGGGAGAACCGTATACCGCTGCGGACTATATGCGTGATCATCTGCGCGTGGATGCGTATGCAGACGATCAGAAGAAAGAAGCTGCGAAGAAAAAGGCTGAAATCGTCAAAGGATTCATCGACGAGAATTTCCCTGATGCTAATGAACGTGAGATGGCTGTTGCGGCAACCTTGCAGGATGCTGTGAGCCCTGCGAAGGGTTGGCGTACCCTCTACAAAGACATTGTATCAGAGCGTGATGAGCTGCTGCGCCCTGCTTTGGATGCTCTCGACCGTGGCATGGGCAACGGCGTTGACATCGTCCCGATTGACGACGACGGGCGCGGCATCCGTGTGTCCAATAATGAGCCGTGGTATCGGGACTTTTACAAGGAACATGGTCGTGCGCCGCGCAAGGGCGAACTCATCGATCTTGCCTATCTCCTTACAGTGGGTGATTCCTCTGCCCCGCAGGTGGAAGGGTGGATGCCGAGTTCGCAGGGAGCCGTCGATGCGATGCAGGAGGCAAGGGCGGAGCTGGACGAACTGAACGGCTATATCCATACGCTTGAGAATATCAAGGAACGCATGATGCAGATGGATACTGCGGTGTTGAATCAGGAGGAGACTGTTTCTTCCGATCAGAAGCTGGAAGTAGATACGATTGCATGGGGGAGACAGGTGGATGCGTTTATGTCCATGCCTGATAAAAACTCCATGCGGGTTTATAAGATCATGGAGACCCCGCTCGTATTCTCCTTGCTGAACGATCAGGGATTCCATGTGCACCTCGGCAGGGATATTGCCATCTCTCATGCGATGCTATGGAAGGTTCTGCGCGAAAAGGAAGTTAAGGGAAAGTCTCATGGTCATGCTCTTGAGATGACACCTGAGATCGTGAAGGAGCTGCCGCGTGCTCTTGCTGACCCGATCATGATTTTGCGAAATAGAAAGGGTGATGACCCGAGCGCTCCCATTTTGCCCGATGAGGTTGTCGCTGTTGTAGATTTACAGGACAAGAATGGAAGTACGGCGATTGTTCCGATTGTCCTGAAGGAACGCAACGGGAAATATATGCTGAAGACGTTCTTCGGGAAAGATGATCCTACGTGGTTTCAGAAGCGCATGATGCTTGGAGATGTCCTCTATGCACATAAAAAAAGAGCCTTGGACTGGGTGAAAGCTATCCAACGGCACGAAGCGCCGGGACGATTCACCCTGCAAGACTCATTTTTTAAAAGTATATCAACGGATGCAGATCTTGTCAAGGCGCGTGCAGACAATGAGGGGTTCTATCAATCCGCATGGCACGGCTCGCCGTATGACTTCCGTGAGTTCCTGCTTGAGATGATCGGCACGGGCGAGGGCGCACAAGTGCACGGATGGGGGCTGTACTTTGCACAGGATCGAAATGTATCGCAGGGGTATAAAGATCGATTGACAAATACAGAGATTCTGTACGACGGGAAAGATATAGGAACATTTCCTTTCTCGATACACCGAATCCTCAGCGCTATCAAAGATTTTTATTCAGCAAATGGTGTTTCTCGGGTTGATGAGTATATACAAAATCAGGTTCTTCTTACGCGAAAAACTCTCAATGATTATGAGAGACAGAAAAAAGTTCTCCAAAAAGCAATGGATTTTTTGGAGAAAAACTCATTCAATAATGTACTGGAAAATGAAGATTTTTCGCGCATGCTGACGGAACTTGGAGGTGATTTAGAGACAAGAATTCGGCGAAAGATAGAAAATGAACAGCGGTTTTATGAAGATAATTTTTCGTCAAAAGATGTAAGGAACTTCATTCAAGATGATTATATGGGAATGAATGACCTTATTTCCGGTCAAAGGGAGATTGTAAAATGGCTTGAGGAGTTTGATGTTAAAAAACTAACTATTAAACGAAAGGGGGGCAGTCTTTTCGAGGTCGAAATCCCCGACAACGACGTTCTTCTCGACGAGCAGAAGCCGTTTGACGAGCAGCCGCAGTTCGTGCAGGAGAAGCTGAGAGAGGTGTTTGCCGATGAGGACAATAATAGAAAAGCTCGTTTTGCCAAAGAAATAAAAAGCTACGAGGCTAAAATCAAGGACTATGACCTTGTACTCAGTGAAAACGCAACGATTGAAGAGAGACAAGCGGCGGCAGAACGCCTTATACAAGGCGGGTCTGTGTATGGAGTCCCTTTAGAACGGGCTTTAGACCCCGAGTTTAGACAAGATTTTCAGCTGGGGAGAGAGGATGTTGAGTACTATAAAGAGCAAACGCAAGAGGCTCTTGATAACTACCAAACGATCCTTAAGAGTTATAGGAATGGCAAGGCAATTTATGAAAGTCTTTCATATTCGCTTGGCAGTCCCAAAGCAGCATCTCTCGCGTTGAACGAGGTCGGTATCAATGGCATCACCTACGACGGACAGCGCGACGGTCGTTGCTTTGTCATCTTCGACGACAAGGCAATCTCCATCATCGAGAAGTATAACCAAGAGCAGGCGCACGGGGCGAAGGGTAATATCACAGTGACGCACGGCGGTATGCACCGCCTGATCTCTCTCATGGAGTCGGCAGACCAGTCGACCTTCATGCACGAGATGGCACACAACTTCCTCTTCGACATGGAACACCTCGCCGAGATTGCACCAAAGAGCCGCTATGCCAAAGACCTTGCCGCAATCCAGAAATGGGCGACGTGGACGAAAGGTGCGGCGGACGAGTACGTGGGGACAGCTTCTGCGGCAGAGTTCCGCAACCGTGAGGAGAAAATTCTTGCAGCAGAGAAGAAGGGAGACGCAGCAGAGACAGAACGCCTCAAGCGTGAATGGATGCAGGAGCGTTTTGCGCGTGGATTCGAGGAGTATTTGCGTAGCGGGGAAGCACCTGCACAGGGGCTTCGTTCCGTGTTCCGCCGCTTCAAGGCATGGCTCACGCGGATTTACAAGGATGTAACGGGCGCGGGCGTGCGTGCCTCTGCGGAGGTTGAGGCAATCATGGCGCGGATGATCGCAACAGATGAGGAGATTGAGGCGGCGGCTGTTGTCAAACGTGCGCAGCGTCTCCAAAAGATTGACCCCGAACTGCTGACGGCGGATTCAGCGGAGACCATGATTCGGTGGGAGACAGAGGCTAAGGAGCGCGCGAAAGAAACGCTGCTCAAAGAGCTCATCCGTGAGATGCAAGGGCGCGACGTTGACGCTCACATGGAGGACTACGAAGCACAGCTGAAAGCCGAGATGCGGGAGAATCCCGTTTGGCAGGCGGAAGCGGTCGCGGAGACGTTCGGCATCGGACAGGTTATTGCAAGCGGATATTATCCGTCTGCAGAGGAATATGAAAAGGCACTCAAAGATGCCGGCGGCGGATTCGACGCAGCTTATAATCGTCAGATGCGCGAGGAGCGGGAACGCTACAAAGCGGAGATGCCCAACGCCGAGACGATTGCGCAGCGTGCGGAAGAGGCACTTGCATCACAGGAATACAGTGCACGTCAGACGGCACTTGAAGGAGAGCTCCTGAACGAGTATATCAAGGCGTATGACAACGCACCGCAGCGGCTCAAGGACGCAATGATCGGTGTCGCCAGTGCGCTCGAACGTGAGGAGGATGCGCCACTTGAAAAGGCGGTGACGGCTCTCAAATACGCGTTCCGCTGGCAGGAAAAACAGGCGCAGGAGATTGATGATCTGCGGGCGCTCCTCGCTTCTGCGAAAGAATCAGGAGAGGAAGATCGCGCAAAGATGCGTGAGAAGTTCGGGGAGGCATTTAATCGACTCAAACTCTCTGCGGCGCAGAACCTCGAAGCCGTACGCAGCCTCCGTGATTCGGCGGCGGGAAGAGTTGCTGCGATGCGTGCATATGCACAGCAGCATCTTGAAGATGCGCCCATACATGAGGCAACAAATACGCGCCATTGGATGCGGCAGGTACAGAGCGCCGCAAAGGAGGCGGAACGTCATCTCACAAATATGCTGCGCAAAAACAACGGTATAGAAAAGGAGGACACAGGAGAAAAAGACTTCGCCGCAGCACGTGCGGCAAAGACTAGGCAGCTTGCGATGGAGGCGATGACGCATGAGAGCGTCAAGCTGAAACGTGAGCTTGACCGTATGCTGAAATACTTTGCCCGTCGGGAAAAGAACCTTGCCAATGACAAGACTGCCAAAATTGACGGCAATCACCGCTATTTCATACATCATCTGATGTATGTGTTCGACCTGCGACGCTCTGATGGGATGCCTCTTATGGGAGATGGTGCGCGGAGTTGGCCGGCACTCATGGAGGAACTCAAGAATTCCAATGATGGGCTTGACGGCGTGGAGATTCCCGATTGGCTTTCCTCTGCCGCAACGGCGCGGGACAAACAGCGTAAATACACACAGCTCTCCATGCAGGAACTTCGTGATCTGCGTATGCTCATCGAATTTCTCTATGTGACGGGGCGCAACAAGAACACGCTTCTTACATCCGGCGAGAACGTCGATGATGTTGCAGCTCGTATGTATCAGAACTATGAGGAGCATATCGGTGAGCAGGACGGTGGGAAAGAAGCCCATGCCTATATGGTACAGCTTTTGAAGCCGGAGACGATGCTCAAGGTCATCGGCGGCAAGAGCGGTGCGATTGTGGATTATCTCTACAACACACTCTTTGACGCACAAGAGAAAAAAACAGAGGCGCTTGAAAAGAACGCCAAGCGATTGGAGGTGATCATCGGACAATACTACACGCAGAAAGAGAGGCGCAAAGCATGGGGGAAGAAGATCGGTATAACACTCACGGACGGCACGGAGCTGACAAAAGAAAATGTGCTTTCGATGGCGCTGAACTGGGGCAATGAGGGCAACCGTTCCCGCCTCGTCGCAGGTCTCTCGACAAAAACTCCATACACGGAGAATGATGTTGAGGAGATCTTTGCAAAGACGATGACCAAGAAAGACTGGGCATTTGTGCAGGAGATTTGGGATTATCTCAATGAACACGGCGATACGGTCAATGAGGTCGTCGAAAAGAGCACTGGTACGCCGATGAAGCGTGTTGCACCGGATGAATTTACGATTGAGGCATCGACGGGAGAGCTGCTGACCATTCGCGGCGGGTACTATCCGATTCGGTATGACCCGAAGCGTTCTGAGCGTGCAGCAGATCAGGAACTTGCAACTGTCGCCGAATCGGTTGGCGGCGCAATGGCGTTTGGGTCTGGAATGGGCTCGACGAAGAACCGTGCAAACGGCGCTCCGCTGGGGCGGCCGCTTGACCTCTCTTTGGATGTCATGTATCGCCATATCGATCAGCAAATACATATTGCCACGATGCGTCTTGCCTGTCGTGATGTCTATAAGCTGATGAATCATTCGGCGGTCAAAGAGCCGATATTACAGTCACTCGGAAAAGACGCATATGACAGCCTGAAACGATGGGTTGAAAGCGTGTGGCAAGAGCCGATGAACAACAATCTTTACATTGAGACTAAAGCGGAGGAGTGGCGCGCGAACACGGTAACGGCAATCATGGCGTTCCGTGTATCGACTGCACTTCTCAACGCATCCAATATTATGCCGATGGCAGATCGCCTCGGCACAGTCAATGCAATTCAGGCAATGCTGCAGTACCTTCGTCATCCGCAGAGGATACGTCAATTCGTGCTCAATGATTCGGCGTTTATGCGGAACCGTGCGCACAACATGGACCGTGATCTTAATACCAAAGGGAAAGACGTTTTCGGCGGGAAGAATTCTGTCCGCAAATTTCTTCTCAAGTATGGGACGTGGCTCATGGAGGAGACGGATATGCTCTGCAGCATACCGACTTATTACTGGACGTATCAGGAACGGTACAACAAAGAGCTGATCGATGGTACAGATGAGATTATCGCCCGTGAGCGTGCGCACCGAGAAGCCCACGAGGCAGTACGTTCGATCTTTGGTTCTGCGGATTCGATTGACCGATCTGCGGTACAGCGTTCGCAGAGTGGACTTGTCAAGGCGTTTACGCCATTCTTTAGCTTCTTCAACGCACAGATGAATGCTGTGTGGGAGAAGTATTATGCAGGGCGTTATGATAAGCACAAGAGCAGCTTTGTCGAGCGTTATTCCGGGTTTGTTCGTTCCTATCTTTTCCGTTTTGTCGCAATGGCCGCAATCGAAACGATGATTCGGCAAAGCCTTGAAGCTGTTTCGGCGGGAAGTGGTGATAAAAAAGATAAAGACGAATGGTATAAGAAATTTTTGAAGCAGTGGGCGGCAAATTCTCTCGGGAGCGTCGCAAGCGGATTCCCGGTGATCAATATGGTTGGCGAGATCGCACAAGGGATGATTACAGGAAAACTGCAACAAGGGCGCAATAGCGGCGTTGTATTCGCGGCCGTTGGGCGACTTACCGACCCAATACAGATGGCGTATTCGCTGCAAAGCGATAAGTCCAAGATTGACGCGATTGATTTTGGCCGCGCGCTGACAAAGGGAATTGCCGGGACGATCTATGCTGTGCCGGACACGTTCACCGATGGATTCTGGAACACTGCACGCTTCATGAAGGACAACTATCGTTTCAACAATCCGTATGATCTTTGGGAGTTCTTTGCAAAGTCCGTTTTGGACAAGAAACTCAAACAGAAATAGGAGGTATCAACATGACTGTTGAAAATCCGAATGTCAAGAATACGTATGGGGGGAACGGTTCTACAACCGTTTTCCCTTTTACATTTCTGCTCAACTCTGAGGACGTGAATAATGTTGTCGTCACGCTGACCAATGAGGACGGTGCGGAGACGACAACAACAGATTTTGTGTTGTCACTAAGCGATAAGAGCGTGCTCTATCCAAAGAGCGGAGCACAGCCGCTGCCGAACGGGTGGAAGATTACAATCCAGCGTCAAATCCCTTACACTCAAACACTCAATCTGATTAGTCAAGGGACATTCTATGCCGAGGACATAGAAGCGCAGCTTGATCGACAGGAGATGCAGATACAGCAACTCGCAGAGATTGTCGAGCGCACTGTGCGCGTCGCGATCAGCTCTGACATTGACCCTGCCGAGCTGATTGCAAAAATCTTCCAGACGGGTGTTGATGTTGCTGCGCAGCTTCTCGCCGCACAGCAAAGCGCATCTGCGGCACAGCAGGCTGCGCAGAACGCACAGGAAAGCGAAAGCAACGCGTCACTCGATGTTGCCCTCGCGACCAATGCAAAAAATACCGCAGAGGAACATCGGCGTGCCGCCGAATCCGCTGCGGGCGCAGCGCAAACGGCACGAACGGAAGCAGAGCAGAGCAGACAGGAAGCCGGCAAAAGTCAAACGGCAAGCGCCGCATCCGAAACGCACGTCAAGGCAATGGAGGAAAATATTACCTCCATGAAACAGCACATCGACGGAATCAACGTCGAAGTAGACAAAGCCGAATCTGCCGCAAAGAGCGCACAGGAGAGCGCGAAAAGTGCAGCCGCCTTCGCAGAGGCCGCGCAAAAAGCCGTCGGCACGTACTCCAAAGCAGATCTGGACAAAAAGTTCCAGGAGATCGACCAACAGAATGCCTCTAAATTTGTTGCGAAATCCGGCGACAGCATGACAGGTGCGCTCACGGTACCTGCTCTGACCGCTACCGGAAAGATCAAAGCAGATGGCGGAGTAGAGGGAAATGCCTCGACGGCGTCGGCACTCAGCACAAATGTCCTGACGTTTGCCAACGGAACAAAAATCTGGGTGGAGTGAGATCATGGCGGAACTGGTAAAAAAACTCAAACTGCAAAATACAAAAGGCGCCGTCGAATCCTGCGCGCTCTACTCAACAAAGGAAGAGGCGAACGCGATGGGAGGCGTCCTGCCGCTCCATGTAGACGGCGTGGACTGCTTCGCCGCACTGGGGGCTGTCACCGAAAGCGAAGCGACCAGTGGCCGGCAGGAGAAGAATGGAGTATCGCTTGCCATCCTAAAGCAGGGCGGAATTACGCCGGGGAGTATCACCGTGCAAGGAACGGGAACATTTACCGTTCCGAAAGGCGTCACTGTTTTGCAGATGTTTGGGCTTGATGAAAGATATCGCTATATAAAAGTAGAGGAAGGGAAGACATACCACTATATGTCTTATACAGAAGCAGGGCCGGAAGGAGATGATATAGTTGCGGTTACATATTTCCAACTTGGGAATTTCTATATTGAGGATGGGGTACATCCTCCAAAAGTAGGATCGCGAGAATCAACCCCAATGGAACTCGCATGGTCAAACAGTATCAATAAAGAGAAGCCCAACGGCACCGCATAAAAGGAGAGCACAATGAACAAATACGCAGAAATATTGTATGGCAAAGTACGATCCGTCCACGAAGACGAACGCGACTTTGATACATGGCGAAGCATATTTTCGCCCTCTACCTACTGGGTAGACGTTACGGGTGTGGAATGTAAAGTCGGCTACGTTATCACGTTTGACCCCAATATCGGACTTGTCCTTAGTCCTCCAAAAACGGAGGAGCCAAAGGGAGAGGATACGCATCCGACGGCGGAAACAGCCGACGAAGAACGCGTATCCATATTTGAAGCTGTCGCCGCGCAAGAAGTGCGTCTCACAGAAATCGAAGAGGCCCTGCAAGCACTGAAAGGAGGTGAGAAAAAATGAAGAAGTACAGCTATATGATTCCCGTCTATGCGTTCCTCGTGCGTCATGAAAAATACGCAATCTCTGAGGAGAGCAAGGCGGAAGGCCAAAAAGTCGTGCCTGTCATCTATCAAGAGGATGTCGCCCTCTACATTGCGGAGCATGCGGAGAAAGAAGTGTAATCACAGGGAGTAGGGGCGTTACTCCGTCGGAATAGCGCCCCTATGTATAAGGAAACAATTAGGAGGCGCAAAACGTGGCAAGAGGAGAAATACTGGCCGAGCTCGAGAGCATCAAAGCGCAGATTAGGATCCTTGCGGAAAAACTGCCGATGGGACGCGATCAGCTCTATGCAATCAATGAGCGGATTGCCCGTCTGGAAGAAAGCACAAAGTCCGCGCATCATCGGCTGGACGAATTTAAACATGACGTCTGTTGGACGATTGGGATGAGTACGACCATCGTCGGCATCTTTGCGTCGATTCTGACGTGGGCGCTCGGAGGAAGGTGAGACGATGCTCAAAGTCTCACAGTGGCTCAGGAAAGGCAAAAAGTACCTGCGCAACATGACCAAAAGTCATGCGGCCATGCGTTACATAGTATGGTATGCGGCGATGCTCGTTATCGGCTGTACCATCTACGTTAGCGCATGGCTCTATGATTGGTATACTGCGCTGCGGCCCGATCTCGTGGAGTTCCGAAATTTTCTCCACGAGATCAGCGGGGCGGCATGGATTGCGGCGATTGGTTTTTTGGCCAAAGCGTTTATTGACCAAAATAACAACGGAATCCCGGACCAGTACGAAGAGAAGGAGGACAAGGATAATGGAAAGAGTAAACCTGAAGGACCTGCATCTGACGTATGATGCGGGCAACCTGCAAACGCGCAGGGCAACCGATATGATCGTCCTGCATCACACAGGCAACCCGACCGATGACGACCTCTCTGCAGAGGAGATCAACACATCGCATCAGGCGCAGGGGTGGACGTGCATCGGCTATCACTATGTTGTGCGCAAGGATGGAACAGTGGAGATTGGTCGCCCACATTGGACCATCGGCGCGCATGCAGCAGGAGAGAACTCGCACACAATCGGCATCCACGTCTGCGGTAATTTTGAGATCGGATATCCGACGGCCGCGCAGATTGAGAGTACCGCGATGCTGCTTGCCAACCTCTGCACGGACTACGGCCTGTCGATTGACCGCGACCATATTGTCGGCCATCGGGAGCTGATGGGGACGGCGTGCCCCGGAAGGAATCTGTTTTCGCAAATGGATGAGATTGTCGGCAAGGCGAATTTTTATGCCAATCAGTGAGGAGGGTATTATATATGTTTGAACGGGTGAAAGATATCATTATAAAAAACAAAACGGCTCTGCTGGTGATCTTGTGTCTGCTGATTATCGGCATTGCATACGCCGTTGGCCAGAACTCTGCATCAGATCAGAAAGCGGCGGAAAAGCCTGCCATCCTGACGCAGGAGCAGACGCAGGATGTTAAGACACTGCGGGCGCAGCTCGACATCTCCAAGAGCAACGCGGAGGCTCTACAGCGGCGTCTTGCAGAGGTACAGGCGGGACAGAGTGCACCTACGGTGACGTACCATGTAACCGCTCCTACCGTTGGGCGTGCTGCGCAGGTGGTAGAGAGGCAGATCAGGGAGGATGACCCGACACTGCCACGGGCAGCGCGTGAAAAGAGTGATCGCACCGTGGTTACTCCGATCACAAAGGATAAGGACGGCAAAGACCTCCCCGCGGAGGAGCAGAAAGTCGACGTGTATAAAATCAACCTTAATAAGGCGCATAAGATCAAGGCGGGTGTCACGCAGATTGACACGCAGACCTACTGGACAGCAGGTCTGCAGCTTGGCCGCTGGGAGGGGCTTGTGCATGGGCAATCGACAAAAGTCAAGGGCGGCAGCGTGATGTATACGGTCGCAGAGTGGTAATGTTTTCCATAGCCCCGGGGCTTCGGCTCTGGGGCTTATTTTTTTTTGTTGACAAAACAAACACATCTGATTATAATATAAGTGCCTCATCCAAATGAGGGATTGGTTTTATAACTAATGTCTCACCCGCTCGGGTGAGTGGATTGAAGTTTGTGTTTGGATATAATGGAAAGCAGAAACCTTTTATAAGGTTTCTGCTTTTTTTTCTTTGCCTAGAAATTTTTTGAGAAAATCTAAAATAAACTATTGACATAGTACTATTGCAATGGTACAATGTGATAAAGATAAAGGTCAGGGGGCAAAAGCCCCACAGAGAAAGAGGAGGAAATGAAAATGAAGGCAGAGAGAAAGTTCAAGGGAGTCAAGGCGGCGGTCGGCGAGATGCGCGGTTGCAATCGCTACGACGGCACGTACATCGAGGTGCACTACGATATGGAGGAAGATGAGGTTTACACTCACTTCCACAGCTCCTTCGGCGGCAACTCGTGGACAGTGTACCACGATCCTGCTGTCATTCCCGTCGGAACGTATTCCAGTCCCGTCAGGATGGCGGAGCTCAAGGCAGACATCCGCCGGGCGATTGCGAATCACAAGGATTAAGCCGAAACGCCCGCAAGGGCGTCCGCACAGGATAGCAACCTGCGCGCTGATGATGGCAAGCTGATAATATGTGGAAAGAAGGTAGTATAATGAAATTCGAAATTAGGAAGGAAATCGACAGTATCCTCGTAACCGCCCCTTATAACAAGGAGTTTGCCTATCGTATGCGTAAGATGGGAGGTAAGTGGACCGGAGAGGATTGGAAACTCCCCGCCGATGTGCTGGAAGCGGCACGCGAGGCCATGCGTGAGTGCTTCTGCCGGGATGATCGCCCATGTGATCTCGTTGATGTTGAGATCACGGCGACCGAAGGGCGCGTCTACGTGGAGACTGCCTTCGGACTGACCATTGCACAAATTTCACACCGTGATTCTGGGGCGTGGATCCCTCGCGACATGCGGGAAACAGTGTCGATCCTTGATGGGGAGATTACCTCCGGTGGAAGTCGCAAATCCCCGCACATCGAAATTGACCGAGGGACACGCATACTACTCCGTGGCATCCCCAAAAAGGCCGTCGAAACGAGATTCGACTTCCACGAAAATTACACAGTCAAGATCGTTAAGACCTACGGGGCTGGTGTTGATCGTGCGGTACTCATGCAAGAGCGCGAGCACTTGCTTTCTCGGATTAAAGAGATTGATGCTCTGATTGGTGAGTGACCACAGCCCTGCCAACATTATTGGCGGGGCTTTTACAAAGGGAGGGAAATATATTATAATGGAGACACCAAATTCGAACGGAGGGGTTCTGGTGGGGTGGGTCGAAAATAAGATTGAGCGAACGCGCATGTATAACAAAGAGAACTATGAGCAGATAAAAATGCAGGTCCCGAAAGGGACAAAGGCCGTAATCAAGGCGGCCGCCGAAAGGGCAGGGAAATCTATGACCGCCTTCATTATGGAGGCAGTCAATGAGAGGTTAGCCAAGGATAATTAAAATACAAAAAGCGGAGCTGTACGGAATAGGCTTCGCTTTTTTTGTATTGACAGATTAAGCACCAATCGGTACTGCTATCAGTTTTTTTCTGAATATGATAACTCGATCAAGGAGGCTCTCCCAAAATATTTTTCTTTCTGCTTTCTCCATGTCGGCGTAGCCGGTGTCTGCAGTATCAATGCTCGCCAATAATGCTGTCTCAATGCGATCTTCGCGCCAATACACGTTATACGGGCAGTTGCCGTGCGTATACGATCGACATACATAATAGATGCGCGTACATGTCTTTTGACGATGGTATCTTGGTGTAAGTCCACGTCCGCACTTAGGACATTGTAATAGACGACTAAAAAGATATATGTTATCTGTTCGTGGATGCTGAGTACGCCCCTCAAATATTTTTTGTACCTTTGCAAACAAATCCTCATCGATCAATGCTGGACAAAAATTTTTGATGCCATAATACTCGCCGATATAGATTCTGTTTTGGAGAGCGCGTCCGACAGCCCCCTCCGTTTTTCCATATCGATATTTTTCCCACAGCATCCGATATGTTCCAAGCACCGATTGATTTTTCGAAAAGTATTTAAACATATCTTGAATCATGGGAACTTTTTTCTTGTCGATTATAATGTGTTTTCTTTTGTTGATTTTGTAGCCGTCTGGCATGTGACCCGTGATAACTTTTCCTGAGCGCAAAAGTCCCTGTTGCACATATTTGACGCGGTCACTTGTCTGATCGCTCTCGTGCTGTGCAAGCGTGAGTTTGAGGTTGAGCATCAACCTTCCATTGGCAGTTGTTGTATTGTACAGCGATTCCTGTGAGCACTCCCAGTCTACGCTGTGCGCATCAAGGATATCCTGCACAATATAGTAGTCACGAACGTTTCGGAACCATCGATCAAGACATTTAAATACAACGATATCAATACTACCAGTTTTTATATCCCTCAGTAGTCGTTGCAATCCTTTGCGGAGGTGGAGTGTTTTGCGGGCGCTAATGCCCTCGTCGGCGTAAATACCTATTATGGTGTAATTGTGTTGCTTGGCGTATTGACGCAAGTCATGCTCCTGCTCTGCTAGTGAGTAGCCATGCCGAGCCTGCTCTTCTGTCGACACGCGAATATAGAGGGCGGCGCGCTTCTTCGGTCTGTTCATTTGAAGTTTCTCCTTGTCTACAATTTGCCTACAAAATACCATGATTCGCCTTTCTTACTCTTATTTTTTGTTTCGTACAAGAATATGTTTTTATTCTTGTGAATCCCTGTCATTGTAAGGGATGTAGTAATGTGATATAATCTTTTATCCTGTGCTATTATATATCGGTGATCTTATATCACAAGTTCCCCCGAGGGGAAAGGAAAAATAGGAGAGACTATGTTTGAACCGCGTTTTACAACGCTGAATATGAACGAAATTTTGAAGTATCTCGGCTTTCGCGGGCAGGAGCTTACAGAGGGAATCGCGGCGCAGATTCGCCGCTGTACGGATGAGGTGCTGGCAGCGGCAACCCCGCGTCTGACCTATCGGCAAGTGCCGTTGGAGAACGGCGCTGTGCTCGGCGTCACATTTGAGGGCCGCGATATCCCGCGTATGCTTGCGCCGTGCGAGGAGGCTGTTCTCTTCGGCGCGACGCTCGGCCCCGGGGTAGAGCGCCTGATGATGCGCTATGAGGTCATGAATGCAGCGGACTCTGTCATCATGGACGCGTGTGCGAGTACGGCGATCGAGAATATCTGCAATAATTTCGAGAGCGATATGCGCGCTGCTGTGGAGGCAGAGGGGCGTTATCTGACCGATCGCTTCAGTCCGGGGTACGGCGATCTGCCGATCTCGGAGCAGCCGAAATTTTTTGCCCTGCTCGATATGACGCGGCGCGTCGGGGTCTCGCTGACGCCGACGACGATCATGGTGCCGCGCAAATCGGTGACGGCAATCATGGGGATCGCCCGGACACCACAGCCGCATCGTCCTCCGGACTGCGAGAGCTGTCTCATGTTCCGCAGCTGCCCCTTCCGCAAGGCTGGGCGCAGGTGCAGAGAGGGCGCAAAAACGTAAAGAAAATTCCGTACGTGAGAGTGAAGGAGTCGGAATGAAAGACATTATTATATTGGACGGTGGGATGGGGACAGAGCTGCAGGCGCGGGGGCTTGCGCCGGGCGAGCGCCCCGAGCTCTTCGGCATAGAGCATCCCGAAGTGGTCGAGGAAATTCATCGGAACTACATCGCCGCGGGCAGCCGCGTTATTTACAGCAATACGTTCGGAGCGAACGGGCATAAACTTGCAGGAACAGGCAAGACCGTCGCCGAAGTCATCGGGGCAAATGTGCAGATTGCGCGCCGTGCGGCAGAGCACTCCGGGGTGGAAGGGGTGCGTGTTGCGCTCGATGTTGGTCCCATCGGAGAGCTGGTCGAGCCGCTTGGCACGCTCTCCTTTGAAGCGGCCTATGAACTTTTCCGCGAAATGGCGGTTGCGGGAGAGGAGGCGGGTGCCGATCTCATCATCTTTGAGACGCTGACCGATCTCTATGAAGCAAAGGCGGCGGTACTCGCAGCAAAGGAGCATACGAAGCTGCCCGTTTGGGTGACGATGACCTTCGAACAGAATGGACGCACCTTTCTTGGTGCAGCTGTACCGTCTGTCGCGGTTACACTGGACGCGCTCGGTGTTGCGGCAATCGGCGTCAACTGCTCGCTTGGTCCCGTAGAACTTCTGCCGATTGTTGATGAGCTCATGGAGTGGACGGATCTGCCTGTCATTGTGAAGCCCAATGCGGGTCTGCCCGATCCGCGTACGGGCGCCTATGAGATGACGGCAGAGGAGTTTGGCCGGGAGATGGCGGAATTCGCGCGGCGCGGCGCCGTTATCATGGGCGGCTGCTGCGGCACAAATCCGGAGTTTATTCGGGCACTTGCTGCTTCTGTTGCAAGCGGCGCTGCGGAGCGGCCTGAGCGCAGGAAGCGCAAGGGCATCGCCTCGCCGGGGCGCGTCGCTGAATACGGAAAACTGAATGTCATCGGCGAACGCATCAATCCGACGGGCAAGAAGCGTCTCCAGCAGGCTCTTCTTGAGGAGGACTACGGGTACATCAAGAAGCTCGCCATATCCCAGCAGGAAGCGGGCGCGCAGGTGCTCGACATCAATGTCGGTGCGCAGGGCGTTGACGAGGAGAAGATTATTCCGTATGTCGTCAAGGCCGTACAGAGCGTGGTTGATCTGCCTCTGCAAATCGACTCGGCAAATCCGAAGGTCATTGCGGCGGCGCTGCGCGTGACAAACGGGCGTGTCATCATCAACTCGGTCAGCGGTGAACGCGAGCGTATGGACGCTATCTTCCCGCTTGCCAAACACTATGGGGCGGCTGTGCTCGGCCTTGCGATGGACGAGAAGGGGCTGCCGGAGACTGCCGCAGACCGCATCGCGGTCGCCGAGCGCATTGTCGCAGAGGCAGAGCGCTACGGCATCGAACGTGAGGATATCATCATCGACTGTCTGACACTCACCGTTTCAGCCCAGCAGAATCAGGCAATGGAGACCCTGCGTGCCGTGCGGGAGGTGCACGAGCGCCTCGGACTGCATTGTGCGCTCGGCGTCAGCAATATCTCATTCGGCCTCCCGGCACGCGTGCATATGACGGAAAACTTTCTCATACAGGCGATGCATGTCGGCCTTGATTTCCCCATTGTCAATCCGAACACAAAGGAGATCATGGATGCTGTCATCTCCTTCCGCGCGGTCTCAGGTGAGGATGTGGACTGCGCCGCCTATATTGCACGCTTTGCACCGGAGCAGGCGGAGATACGGCGACGCAAGGAACTTGGCATTACGGGCAGCGAGTCGCCGGATGCCGTACAGACCGCCGCAGCAGACAGCGCTGACGCCGTTGACCCGCTTATGGACGCGATCATCCGAGGGCTGAGTGATGATGCTGAGCGCATCACGCGGAAGCTTCTCACGGAGAAAGCGCCGATGGAGATCATCCAGGAGAAGGTCATCCCTGCGCTCGATATTGTGGGCGACCGCTATGAGAAGGAAATTATCTTCCTCCCGCAGCTCATCAATGCGGCAAATGCCGCGACGGCAGGTCTTGAACTCATCAAAGCCCGCCTTGCCGAGGAGGGGCAGGGCGTTTCGAAAGGGAAGATCATCCTTGCCACAGTGGAAGGGGATATCCATGACATTGGCAAGAACATCGTCAAGGTTGTCCTGGAGAATTACGGCTACCAGATTATCGACCTCGGGCGCGACGTGCCCGTTACGCGCGTGGTGGAGGTCGCCATCGAAAAGCAGGTCGGACTGATCGGACTCTCCGCACTCATGACGACGACTGTTACAGCAATGAAGCGCACCATCGATGCTCTGCATGAGGCAGGGCATGAATGTGAAACCGTGGTCGGCGGTGCTGTGCTGACAGAGGATTATGCGCGTGAAATTGGCGCGGATCACTATGCCGGCGATGCGCGGAGCATTGTCGAGATCGCGCGCCGCGTACTCGGATAGCGCGGCAGGGAGGCTGAATACAGATGGCGCAAAACAGCGCAGATATACGAGAACACATCAAAAAAGAGCCGCTGGTCTTTGACGGCGGCATGGGCACATACTACGCCCAAAAGACACATACCCACGGGAAAGGTGTTGAGCTCGCCAATATAGAGACACCTGCCGTTGTCGGGGCCATTCATACGGAGTACCTGCAGGCAGGCGCACAGGCGATCAAGACCAATACCTTCGCTGCAAACCGTATCGTCTACCAGGGCGACGAATCTCTTGTGCGGCGTATCATCCGTGCGGGATGGGAAATAGCAGCGCGCGCGGCAGAACCGTTCGGAGCCTATGTATTTGCCGACATTGGTCCTGTTACGGGCCTGCCGCATACAGACATCATCGCAGAGTATCGCTTCCTCGCCGATACATTTCTCGCATGCGGTGCGACGCACTTCCTCTTCGAGACCAACGCGTCAATTGAGGGCTTGATCGAGACGGCAGCACACATCAAACGCGTATGCCCCCATTCCTTCATCCTGGCCTCGTTCTCTGCGCTGCCCGGCGGCTATACGCGTGACGGACGCTTCGCCGAGGATCTGATTCATGAGGCGGCAGAGAGCGGATCGATTGATGCCGTCGGTTTTAACTGTGTAAATGGCGTGCGGCAGATGCGGGAACTGGTTCATCATCTTGGGATGACGTCCCTGCCTCTTTCCCTCATGCCGAATGCGGGGCATCCGATCGTTGTCGACGGACGTACATTCTATGAGAGTGCTCCGGAGTATTTCGGCACAAGTCTTGCCGCGATTGTGCGCGATGGCATCTCGATTGTCGGCGGCTGCTGCGGTACGACGCCGGAGCATATCCGTGCGCTTTGTGCGGCACTTGCGGACGGTACGGGTGAGATTGACGAGGAAGGCGAAGAGGCTCGCATCCAACCGATGGAAGTTCCGCTCAGTCCCTTTTTTGATGCGTTGAAATCCGGAGGGAAGCCCATCGCTGTCGAGCTTGACCCGCCGGAGACCGGAAATGCAGATAAATTCCTTGTCGGGGTGCGTGAGCTGCAGGCAGCGGGCATTTCTGCCATTACTATTGCGGATAATCCCATCGCGCGCGCGCGTATGGACGCGGCGATGCTTGCCGGGCGCGTCCACCGCGAGCTCGGCATCGAGCCCATCCCGCATATGACCTGCCGCGACCGCAACCTCAACGCGATCAAATCCATTCTCCTCGGACTGAGCGCCGAGGGCGTGCACAATATGATCGCGATCACGGGGGACCCGATCCCAACAGCAGAGCGCGATGAGGTCAAGAGCGTCTATCAGTTCAATTCACGCAAGCTTGCCTCATTTGTCACGAGCCTCGGTTCACGCGGAGATATCGTGCCGTTCCATGTGTTTGGAGCACTCAATGTCAATGCAAAGCATTTTCCGTCGCAGCTCGGACTCGCACGGAAAAAGATGGAAGCGGGCATGACAGGGTTCTTTACCCAGCCTGTCCTAAGTGAGCGCGCAAAGGAAAACCTGCAAACGGCACGCGACATGCTCCCCGGCGCGTTTATTCTCGGGGGCATTATGCCTGTTGTCAGCGAGCGGAACGCCCGTTTTATGGAAAGCGAGATCGTGGGCATTCACGTTGAGGAGCGCATCATCAGCGCATACCGTGGGCTGGACCGGACTGCAGCGGAAGAACTCGCCGTCCGTCTCTCGCTTGCGATTGCAAAAGACATCGAACCATATATTGACGGCTACTATATCATTACGCCGTTTTCAAGGACGGCGCTCATCGCGCGGATTGTCGAAGGCATTAAAGAAAGGGGAGAAATACGATGAACACAACGCTCAAGGACATCATTGAGCGCCGCAGCATTCGGAACTTCAAAACGGATGAGGTGCCACATGTGCTGATCGATAAGGTAATCGAAGCCGGGTTGTATGCGGCCAGCGGAAAAGGAAAGCAGTCTCCGATCATTGTTGCTGTGACAAATCCCGATCTGCGGGCACGAATCGCCCGCGACAACTGCCGCATCGGCGGTTGGGAAGAGGGAACGGATCCCTTTTATGGTGCCCCTGTGATTCTCATTGTGCTTGCTCCGAAAGAGGGACATACATCGGTGCAGGACGGGAGCCTCGTCCTCGGCAACCTTATGCTCGCAGGGCATGCATTGGGGCTTGGCACCATATGGATTAATCGTGCAAAGGAAGAGTTTGAAGAACCTTTCTATCAAAAACTGCTGAAAAAATTGGGCATCGAGGGTGCGTATATCGGTGTTGGGCACTGTGCGCTCGGCTACCGCAGCGGCGATCTGCCAAAGCCGCCCGCCCGCCGCGCAAATCGCGTGTATTATGTTTCGTAGCTTACGCATACCGCAGAACAACTTGTTAAAAGAGCCGATTTTGACCGTCTCACGATGGTCAAAATCGGCTCTTTGCTTTTAGTGCAGCGGAGCACTTCCCAGCGTCATCGGCAGCGTATGCGCCGCGCTTGCCATGGCACGCAGGTCCGCAGAGGATTTCTCTGCCCAGATTGCTGCCACCTTTTTTTGAAACGCAAGAGCGGAGAGGGGTTCTTTTTGTTGTGTACGTATATTTGCACGGATGATCTCCGCAAACTTCTCGGGTAGATGTGCCGTACGCTGCGCCAGCAGAATCTTTAGATTCGTATCAATCAGATAGAGATGAATTGTCGGATCAGAGAGACTCTCTTCATCGGGCAGCAGATCTTTCTTCACAAGAGAGAGGGAGAGCGGGGCGTCCCCCCAGCCGTCACGGAAGATGCCGTCAATGCGGTAGAGCAGGAAAAGAACACCGCTCTCCTCAGTCACGGCAAGCTCGATTTCTCCTGTGCGGAATGCCTCGACGGCGACAGCGTCTGTTCGCGAGAGCTGGAGCACGAACATCATACCGTTTTTATCCGCTTGGAACATGCCGCCGTCTGCCTGCGCAAGGACCGGCAGCGGAAAAGGATCGCCGACGGAAAAATTTACAGATGTGCCCATATAAGTCCTCCTATGTACCACAATTTTCTTGATTATATCGTTCCAATGATGATTCTTCAAGAAATAATGCCCGGAAATTTTCTTGCCTTACATCACAAAACACCGTACAATAAGGGAAAAATTCCAGAGAGGTGACGGGATGATTAAAAAGGGAATTATCCTCGCGGGAGGATCGGGAACACGGCTCTATCCGCTGACGAAGGTCGTATCAAAGCAGCTCATGCCAATCTATGACAAGCCAATGATCTACTATCCGCTGAGCACACTTATGCTCGCAGGGATACGCGACATTCTCATCATTACGACACCGGAGGACAGCGCGCTCTATCAGGCACTGCTCGGTGATGGAAGCCAGCTCGGCCTTTCCGTATCATACGCTGTTCAGCCGTGCCCCGACGGACTTGCCCAGGCATTTATTATTGGCGCAGACTTCATTGCGGGTGACGCCTGTGCGCTCGTACTCGGTGACAATATCTTCTATGGCTCCGACTTTGCGCAGGTCCTTCAAAGCGCCGTACAGCGCGAAGAGGGGGCGACCGTGTTCGCATACTACGTATCCGATCCCGAGCGCTACGGCGTCGTCTCCTTTGACGAAGCGGGACAGGCACTTGCCCTTGAGGAGAAGCCAGCGCGGCCGCAATCAAACTATGCTGTCACGGGACTCTATTTCTATGACAGCGATATCGTCAATATTGCGCGCGGGATTCGTCCGTCTGCACGCGGTGAGTTGGAGATTACCGATGTCAATATTGCCTACCTCACGGCGGGGAAACTTCATGTAGAGCGCCTGCGGCGCGGCTATGCATGGCTCGACACAGGCACACATGAGTCTCTGCTCTCGGCAGCAACCTTCGTCCAGACCATACAGGCGCGGCAGGGGCTCAAAATCTCTTGCATTGAGGAGATTGCCTATCGCATGGGTTACATCGACGCGGAACAGGTTCTGCGTCTCGCCGAGCCGCTTGCAAAGAACGAATACGGAATTTATTTGAAGCGCCTCATCAAAGATGTATAGGAGATATCTATGAATGTGATTGAGACGGCGCTCGAGGGCGTCTTCATCCTCGAACCTCAGGTGTTCGGCGATGCGCGTGGCTGGTTCATGGAGAGCTGGTCGCAGAAAAAGATGGAGAATGCAGGTATCAATGTTAACTTTGTGCAGGACAACCATTCCTTCTCCGCGCAAAGAGGAACACTGCGCGGACTGCACTATCAGCTGAATCCAATGGCACAGGCCAAACTTTTGCGTGTCTCGCGCGGGACAATATTTGATGTTGCCGTAGATATTCGCCGCGGATCGCCAACCTATGCAAAGTGGGTCGGCATCGAGCTTTCGGCAGAGAACTATCGGCAGCTCTTTATCCCGCGCGGGTTTGCGCATGGTTTCATCACGCTCACCGATAATGTCGAGGTGCAGTACAAGGCAGACAATTTCTACGCGCCTGACTGCGACGGCAATATTCGTTGGAATGACCCCGTGATCAGCATCGTTTGGCCAATGAACCCCCGTGTCCTTTCGGACAAAGATGCCGCCGCACCAACACTATCCGAACGGAATGAATTGAACTTTACATATAGCTTGTGAGAATGGGGAGGTTTTTACAAAGAAACATGAAAAAATGAAGAAAAAGGGCTTGACGGAAGTTCTTGTGCATGTTATATTATGACAGTCGCGCCGATGCGGGCAAAGCGCATGGGGAAAAGCTCATGAACCCCCGTAACGGCGCGGGATGTACCCTGAAAACTACACAATGCAAAACGAGTTAGATTATAGGATCTAACAAGCCAGATGCAACATCGTTGATGTCAGTCAACGAAAAACAATTCTTTTACAAGAATGAAGGTATGAGCCGACAGGCTCTCGGATAGACTACGGTCTTTAGCGGAGAGTTTGATCCTGGCTCAGGACGAACGCTGGCGGCGTGCTTAACACATGC